>OOBW01000259.1_pt1 | contig 47516 bp, 40 predicted proteins | sample 1671701 | NCBI WGS metagenome assembly OOBW01 (sample SAMN06348183, study PRJEB24527) | human gut metagenome | biome: human gut; feature: ankylosing spondylitis patient; material: feces | host: Homo sapiens | place: China | collected 2015-10 | reverse complement strand
GGAGAATAGCGGGATCGAACCGCTGACCTCTTGCATGCCATGCAAGCGCTCTCCCGAACGGTATCGAAACGCACCCCCACACGAAAGCGTGGGGACAGGTTTAATTTCGCGTTGATACGTTCTATCCACCAAAAAGTTCACAGCCACATCCTGCTTTCAGGAATCATGCTACGTCTACAAGGCAATTTTACCACCCGATTTTCAAGTGTGTCAATGGTTTTTTCTCAGAGAGAAGGTCATTTACGAGAAAAGTTTTTTTCTGACAGCTTACTTAGCGCAATTTTGATTTCACACATCAAAGTTGCGCTTTTTATTTTCCCCAAGAGTATTGACAAGGAGGTTTTCTCAACTATGCCGATATATTATCGCTGTTTTTTATCTGTGAACCAACCGCATGACCCTTGACTACTTCTACGGACAGACTGGAGAGCTTTTCTCCTTCTACCGCATTCCAAAGGCTCTTTTTCAGGAGCAGCGGTTCCAGAGCCTGTCCACGGATGCCAAAACACTCTACGGCATCCTGCTTGATCGCATGAGCCTGTCGGCCAAGAATGGCTGGCTGGACGAGCAAGGTCGGGTGTTCATCATCTTCACGATTGAGGATGTCAATAGGTCATTGTGTTGCGCAGACAACAAAGCGACGAAGTTGCTACGGGAGCTTGAAGAATTTGGTTTGATTGAACGAAAACGCAGAGGTTTAGGAAGGCCAAGTTTGGTGTATGTGAAAAACTTTTCGGCAGATTCTTCAAAAGCACGATTCCAGAATCGTGAAAATCACGAATCTGGAGGCTTCAAAAGCACAAGTCAAGACCCTGCAAAACCACGATGTAATAAGACTGATAAGAATAATACTGAGATGAATGAGACTTATCCCTTCAATTCGGAAGAAACAGACGGGATGAGCCAGCGCGAACAATTGGAAGAATATTTTTCTCAGTCCTTGGAGGTCGAGCTTCTTCTCCGGCTTTGCCCGGATGACGAGGACATCATCTACCAGCTCGTTGATTTGCTGGTGGACACCTGTGCGACCAAGCGAAAGATGCTGCGGATTGCCGGGGATGACCGTCCTGCCAAGGTAGTGCGTAGCCGATTTATGAAGCTGAACGCCGACCACATCAAATTTGTGTTGAAGTGCCTTGCAGAGAACAGCAGCCCAATCAGGAACATGAAACAATACCTGCTCGCTTCTCTGTACAACGCACCGACCACCATGCAGCTTTACTATCAGAATCAGACCAACCACGATTTAGCGAAACGGGGGTGATAAAAATTTCCAAAAAAGCAACCACGATTGCCATTGTCAACCAAAAGGGAGGCACTGGCAAAACAACAACCTGTGAAAACTTGGGTGTCGGTCTTGCCGCCGAGGGTAAGAAGGTCCTACTTGTAGACGCTGACCCGCAGGGTTCACTCACCATTAGTATGGGCTGGCAGAAGCCGGACGAACTGCCCGTTACTCTTTCTACCCTGATGCAGAAAGCCATGAACGACCAGTGCATTCCGCCCGGTGAAGGTGTGCTGCACCATGCAGAGGGTGTAGACCTCATCCCGGCCAACATTGAGCTGGCAGGGCTGGAAGTTGCCCTTGTCAATACCATGAGCCGGGAAAAAATGCTGAAGCAAGTCTTGGACAGTGCAAAGCAGGACTATGACTATATTCTGTTGGACTGCACTTCCTCCCTTGGGATGCTGACCATTAACGCGCTGGCGGCGGCAGACACTGCTCTGATACCCGTACAGGCACAGTACCTTTCCGCGAAAGGTCTGGAACAGCTTTTGCAGACCATCAACAAGGTGCATCGGCAGATCAACCCAAAGCTGAAAATCGAAGGTATCCTGCTGACGATGACAGATAACCGCACCAACTATGGCCGACAAATCGACACGCTGATCCGGCAGGCATACGGAAAGCACATCAAAGTGTTCGGTCAGACGATTCCCCACTCCGTCCGTGCAGCGGAAATCAGCGCGGCGGGTAAGAGCATCTTTGTCCATGACCCGAAAGGCAAAGTGGCAGAAGCTTATCCACGAACTGCGGCTCATGCAGTGCTACCTGATGCCTGACGAAACTGCCCTGCGGGAGTTGTCGGAGAGTGTTATCGAAAAGCTGAAACTACTGACCGATGCCGAGTTTGCCGAACTGGAATTTCCGCTCGACTGAATTTTGCCGCCTGCGGGCGGCGTACATGGGCTCTTTTACAATGGGATTCGGTGTGGTATACTGAACTCGACAAATCGTATATACCCTGTACACAAAAATTTCACTTGTGATCTGGCAGGATATCGGCTACACTTTACACATTCCAATCTGATAGGAAGGATAAGAAAGAATATGAGAAAGAAATGGATTTTTATCGGAGCGGCATTTGCACTTGCAATGACCCTGACCGGATGCAGAGATAATGCGGCAGCCAGTATTCCGCAGCAAAGCAGCCAGGAGCAGACACAGATGATCCCTATGGAGGAGGCACAGGAAGCGGCGTTAAAAGCAGCGGATATTGTAGCGGCAGATGCAGACATTTCAGCCACGACCTTAAGTGAGGTGGCGGGAGTGGCCTGCTATAAGGTGGAATTTACTTCCGGAGAGTATGCCTACGCCTACACGATCAATGCAGAGACAGGAGCTGTCATGGAAATGAGCAGCCAAGAACAGAATGCGCAGGCTTCCGGGACACAGACGGAGACGGCAGACCCCGCTGCCCCTGCTCCGGCACAGAATGCAACAGGTACCGGAACCGTGGATGAAGCAGCAGCACAGAAGATCGCACTGGAGCATGCCGGAGTGAAGGCAGCGGATGCAACGATCACCAAGTCAAAGCTTGACTATGAAGACGGACGTCAGGTATATGACATTGAATGGTATGCAGGCGGTGCAAAGTATGACTATGAGATTGCGACAGACACCGGAGAGATCATCAGCTCCGCATATGAAGAAAAAACGATGGGAGCAGACAGCAAGAACGTTACGGTCAGTGAGGCAGATGCAAAGAAAACAGCCCTTGACCGTGTAAGCGGAGCAACGGACAAGGATCTCTACGAATGGAAGCTTGATTATGATGACGGACGTCCGGAATACGAAGGAAAGATCATCTACGGTGGAACGGAATACGAATTCACGATTGATGCAGCGACCGGATCCGTAATGGAGTGGGATGCTGAGAAGGTCCGTTAAGACAGACAGGAGAAGTAGTTGTGTACAAAGATTATCAATGACCAGTTAACAGATTTATTTTATAACTTTATCGAGATGGAAGACCGTATTGCGGCCAATGACCGGTATGCAGACTTAAACAGCTCGGATATGCGGTTTTTGTCCGCCGTAGGAAAAGGTGTTTTAGGGGATGATTGCCTTATTGATTGTTCCCAAATTCCTATGATTTATTGTAATTATGATACACAAGATGTTGTAGATATAACACTTGATGATTTACAGGTGGGGGACGAAATCATTTTGGCTATTCGGGGTTCGGAAATAGAAAATCTTCAAAAGGAAGATGACAATAAAGCAAAAATAACAGTTGAACAATTACAATTAGGTACACAGAGAATTAAATAATTCCCAGTTTGTCGATGATTGTCAACTGAGATAATGTCATAGGGCATTGTTCCGAAATTTTTTCATAACCCGCAAAAAGTGGGCTTGATAGAATACTTCCATTCATGCTATAAACTACCATAGATTCCATAAGCGAGTGACCTGAAAAGGCCGCTCGCTTTTTTGTTTACAACGAGATTGAAGGGAGGAACGCTATGCCAAGCAAAACCGAAGAATATCTCGCCCTTGCCCAGCGCACAGCCAACGGCTTGACCCGGTACTGGGAAAGCTGGACGGACTACCTGACCACCGCATCCCGGCTGTACAAGTACCCCTTTGCAGACCAGCTGATGATCTATGCCCAGCGCCCGGATGCCACCGCCTGCGCCGATTTTGACATCTGGAACACCCGGATGAACCGTTATGTGCGCCGGGGTGCCAAGGGCATTGCTCTGCTGGACGAATCCAGCGGATTCCCTCGCCTGCACTACGTTTTCGATGTGTCGGACACCGGGGTGCGCCGCAATTCCCGTGACCCGGAGGTGTGGCAGCTCGGCCCTGATTTGGTGCAGCCGGTTTCGGAGATGTTGAGCAAGACCTACGGCATCAGCGGAGAGCGTGTCAGCCAGCAGCTTGCGGATGTTGCCGGAAAATTGGTGGCGGATTACTGGGACAACAACGGCGAGGACATTCGTGCCATCGTTGACGGTTCGCTGCTGATGGATTATGATGAAGCCGGGGTGGAGATGCAGTTCAAGTCCGCCGCCGCCATCAGCGTCACCTATACGCTGCTGGAACGCTGCGGCTTTGAGCCTGCCGGGTGGTTCGACAAGGACGATTTCCAAGCTATCCACGATTTTTCCACCCCGGATGCCGTTTTTGCCCTCGGCGCAGCCGTCAGCGACATGAGCCGGGAGGTCTTACGCCAAATTGAGCGCACCGTTAAAACAACCATTCGCCGCCGCAATGCAGAAAGGAGCCAATATGAATACGAACAGCAGGAACGTGACCTACTCGACCGTCGGGGACTACCAGCTCCCGAACCTGACCCTGAACCAGCCCCGGAAGCCGCTGGGCAAGTACGGCAGGCTGCGCCGGACGTACCTGATGAACCATCGCCCGGTGCTGTACAACACGATGCTCCTGAACGGGAGCCTGTACCCGCACCTGATGGAAGTGGAGCAGACAGCAGAGAGCCGGATGCAGCAGACCATGGAGCAGCTTCTGAAACAGACCCCGGCCCCGGACAAAGCGCAGAACCAACTGATGTGGGTGCAGCACATGAACAGTCTGAAAGCGCAGGCAGAGGAACTGGTGATGACGGAGCTGATCTACAGCTAAGTTTTCTGGATGCGAACATCCCCACCGAAGCCCAGCAAATCGAAGAAATCGACCGAGCGGAGAGCAAAAAAATGCCCTCCGCTTTTGTTTTGTCGCAGGCTGAAATCGAGAACGAACTGCGTAAGCATGGTTCTGGGTTTACAGGTGGCAAGCAACGCATTATGGCACTGTACCAGACCCAGCCTGACCGAAAACTCCGTGCCAAGGCGTTGGCAAAGGAGTACGGCATCGGTGGGCATTCCCACGATTTTCTGGACGGAAGCCGGGGCTTTGTGAATCACGACTGGAAAGGACTGGAATTTGACCATTACCCCGACCACCAGAAAATCACCCTGAAATGGGCGCAGGTGGAAAAGTATATCGACCTGATGATCCAGTCCGACCGCTACCTGACGGATGAAGAAAAGGAGCAGTGTACCACTGTACAGGAAGAAAACGGCTACAAAGTCGGTGACGATGTAATGGTTGATTTGCCCACTGGAACCATCGAGGGCACCATCAGTCTTGCTCTGAATCCGATGGGCAGCATTCAAAAGCTCAAACCGATCATCCGCTCTCAGGCGGCTTACGCGCCTCCTGAAGTGGTGGATGGAAAGCCACCCATCTATCCCTACACGCCCATCAAGTCGTCCTTTGAGGACGCTGGGAGCGTGGAGGAAATGATGATGTACACCGAACTACAGTCTGCTGTTCATGCGATGATTCAGCGGCTCGAATACAGCTTTACCTTTAATCCCACCTTGCTCACCATCCCGAAGCGTAAGCAGCAGGTCGCTGAGATTCTGGAAGAAGCTGAAAAATACATCTGGCGAATCAAGGAGGAAATGAGGTGCGCCTGAAAAACACTGCGGATAACTTCTCCGCTTCCTTTCATATCACACTGCCGTACCAGATGATGGTCATTCACAGCAGTAAGCTGATCTATCCTCGTGAGCTGTACCAGCGGGGCATCCAGCGCAAGCGCGTTGAGCTGATCGCCAAAGACTTCAACGAATATACGGCGAACGAGCCGAAGGTCAGCTTTCGCAATGGCCGGTATTATGTAACGGACGGCCAGCACACCATTGAAGCGCGTATCCTGCGCAACGGCGGCAAACATCTGCCGATTCTGTGTAAGATCTACACTGGCCTGACGATGCAGCAGGAAGCCCTGTTCTTCGCAGAGCAGAACGGTCACGCCGCACCGCTGACAGCGGGCATCAAGCTCCGTGCCAAGGTCGTGGGCGAGGATGCTCCTTCCGTTGCATTTCTCGCGGCCACCAACCGGGTGGGTCTGGACTTCAACTATGACAGCTTACAGCTGAGTGACTACCGCATCAGCTGCGTGGGCACTGCGCTCAAGCTGTACAACCAGATGGGCGAGAAAATTTACTGCGAGGCCCTGCGGCTGATCGTGGCCGCATGGGAGGGCAAGCCTGATTCGTTCCGAGCATCTGTCCTGCGGGGCATGATGCACTTTGTGGAACTGTATCACGGTGAGTTCAGCGAGGAACGGCTGATCCGTGCGCTGCGCAGCGTTCACCCCATGGAGATTTATCGCAGCGGTATGGATAATCCTGCCAAACTGCCCGGATGGAAAAAATACGTTTTCCCCATCTATACGGCCTACAACGGCAAGTGCCGCAAGGATGCCCTGCCGATGAAATTCTGATAAATCAAAGAAAGGGCACTACAATGATCGACAAGTTTTCTCAGGTCGCAGAGAACCTTCCTGCGGCTGACAGTGATGCCGACCAGCAATATCATGTAATCAACGGTTATCCTGTCGTTTTCAGTTTTTCCAAAGAACCCAACCCGGAAGCATTTGAGCGCATTCGGAACATCCTGCTTGCCACCAGCTACACGAAGAAGGTAGGTTGACATCATGGACGAATGCAGAATCAAACGCTATACTGAGTGCGGTAACGGGCGGTGCTACAAGCCGAACCATTGCCGGACGTTCTTTGACAACGGAATAAAGTCTGTCCCCACTTTTGTTATGAAAGTGAGGAATTTGTAATGACAGAAAACAACAACCGTGTCTGTTGCTTGTACCGCGTTTCCACCGATAAGCAGGTGGATTTCAATTCCAACCATGAAGCTGACCTGCCCATGCAGCGAAAGGCTTGCCACAAATTCGCTGAATCGAAGGGATGGGTCATTGTTCATGAGGAACAGGAAGAAGGTGTGTCCGGCCACAAAGTCCGGGCCGCCGCCCGTGACAAGCTCCAGATTATCAAGGACTATGCCCGGAAGGGCAAGTTCGATATCCTGCTGGTGTTCATGTTTGACCGCATTGGTCGTATCGCAGATGAAACGCCCTTTATTGTGGAATGGTTTGTACGGAACGGCATCCGGGTATGGAGTACCCAAGAGGGTGAGCAGCGTTTCGACAACCACACTGACAAACTGCTGAACTACATCCGATTCTGGCAGGCGGACGGAGAAAGCGAAAAGACTTCCATCCGTACCCGCACCAGTCTGCGCCAGCTTGTGGAAGAAGGTCACTTCAAGGGCGGAAATGCGCCTTATGGCTATGACCTTGTACGGAGTGGGCGTATCAACAAGCGCAAACACGAACTCTACGAACTGCACATCAACGAACAGGAAGCTGCCGTAGTGCGGATCGTCTTTGACAAGTATGTGTATGAGGGCTATGGTCCGCAGCACATCGCCACCTATCTGAACAATTCTGGCTATCGTGCAAGGTCTGGTAAATGCTGGCACCCGTCAAGTATTCGGGGGATGGTACAAAACCTGACCTACACCGGCGTTCTCCGTTGTGGGGATGCACGGTCAGAATTGATGCCGGATTTGCAGATTGTCCCGCAGGAACAGTTTGAAAACGCACAGCGCATTCGGAATGAACGTTCTGTACGCTCAACTGCGGAAGCCGAAAATCGCCTTCCTTTGAACATCCATGGGAAGTCGCTGCTTGCCGGCAACGCTTACTGCGGACACTGCGGTGCAAAGCTGGAACTGACCAGCAGCCGTAAATGGCGAAAAATGGCAGATGGTTCGTTAGACGATACGCTGCGTATTCGCTATACCTGTTACGGAAAGCTCCGCAAGCAGACCAACTGCACCGGGCAGACGGGATATACCGTCCACATTCTGGATGAGATCATTGATAAGGCGGTGCGCCAGATTTTTTCCAAAATGAGGGGTATCCCGAAAGAGCAGATCGTTACAAAACGCTACGAAAAAGAAACTACGGAGCGTAAAAACCATCTGCAAGACCTGCAAACGCAGCGGAACAAGGCAGAAAAAGACCTGTTGGCACTGAAAACCGAGGTTTTAGCTTGCATCAAAGGTGAAAGCGTGTTACCGAGAGAAACCCTTGCCGAAATGATTACAGTGCAGGAAGAGAAACTCACGGAGCTGGAAAACCTTTGCGAAGCGGCCAGTGAAGAACTGGAGAAAACGGCAGAGCTGATGGATAAAGTGTCGCGGCTGTATGATGAACTGATTTCTTATGCTGACCTATACGACAGTGCAAATTTTGAAGCGAAGAAGATGATCGTCAACCAGCTCATCCGCAGGGTAGACGTATATCGCGGATACCAGATCAACATCTCGTTCAACTTCGATCTCACTCCTTACATTGAGGGGGAGTGATACGTCCGCCTGCAAAACAGTCGGGCATCGAACAAGCATTTTCAAAAACAACGCAGCATCAGAAATTGGGGGCTGCATTCAAGCACCTGCAAAATGGGGGTGCCATTTATCCGCCTGCTGATTTTGGGCCTGTTTTTGGATGAAGCAAAAAGAAAAGCACCGTACTTCAAACGAAGTACAGTGCTTTTTTGGTGGAGAATAGCGGGATCGAACCGCTGACCTCTTGCATGCCATGCAAGCGCTCTCCCAGCTGAGCTAATCCCCCATAAAATCCAAGAAGCGAACCTCTTGGATGGAGTTTTTTGTTGGGAATTTGATTGTCGCAGGACTATCTGACTGGGGGTGTGTTTTGATACCAACCGGGCTCCCAGCTGAGCTAATCCCCCATAGCTGGCGTATCATTCCTGACGACGTGTATCATTATACCAGCCAAAAGGAGAGTTGTCAATAACTTTTTTATTTTTTGTGAGCGACGCTGCGGCGGGTGCTGCGCTTGTAGTAGAACAGGTACTGCTGTACGATGCCAGCCTGCTGACCATAGGAAGGAAAAGGGTCGCGGCCGCCGAATTCCTCATCAATGAGTCGCTGTATCCAAACATCAATGGGAGCCATCGCGGTACGGCCATAGCCAAAGAGGCAGACGCAGTTTGCTACCTTTTTGCCGACGCCGTCCAGCTCGAGGAGGCGGGAAAAGAGAGCGTCGTCGGGCAGCGCCGCCAGAGCACTGAGGTCGAGTGTGCCGCTGGAAGCCTGTGCGGCAGCGTTCTGGATGTAACGGGTGCGGTAGCCTAGACCACAGCCCATCAGCTGCGCCCCAGAGAGGCCGCAGAGCTGCTGCGGGGTGGGGAAGAGGAAAACTTCATCGTCTTCGGCATTGAGCGGTTCGCCGCAGCACCGGGCAAGGCGTTCTACGGCGGTGCGGATGGCCGGAATGCTCTTGCGCTGGGAGATAAGAAAGGTGATGAGCATTTCCCATGGGTCCTGATGCAGGATTCGGATGCCCTGCCCGAAATCGAGCGATTTGTCCAGATAGCTGCTCTGTCCCGCCAAGCTGCACCGCAGCGCGGCATAGTTCCGGCCCAAATCAAAGTAGTTGGCCCAGTACTCCCGATTTGAGCCATGCCACGCGGCGTCGTATTTCCCATCGCCTAGCGGGGTCAGATAAAGGAGTGCACCGCCGGAAAGAAAACGGTATCGCCCGTCGGCGAGTTTCTGTGGCCGGAAGCACTGGCCGCTCTCGATGATCTTGTCGAGGTCAAAGTCGTCCTGGATGGTGACGAGCTGATGGGTAAGGGGAACGGTATGCATGGAAAACTCCTTTTTGGAAAAATTGTGGCGATGCCCGATTCGAGGTGAAAACTGGTTTCTATCCGTACCCTCTGTGGGGAGGGCAACCTTGATGCTGAAAAGACCGGCGTGGTTGTGACGATTTCTATCTACGCCCTCGGTGAAGAGGACGACTTGGTTACGCCTTTGAGAACCGCGATATGATTATTATGTTATTCTATCCACACCCCTCAAATAGAGCGACTTCAAGTCGAAGAATGCACCGGGGAACACAAACTGATTTCAACCAACGTCTTTAAGAGACGGAATTGTAGGTCAAAATACTCGGTTCCTTAGAGAGCGCATGGCAACAACTTATAGCAATTCAACTTTTTAATGCAATAGCAACAGCGTTGAATTGCATATCGCAAATATGCTGTTTTCATGTTGCACTAATTTCTTGCCTTGCGATAATAAGAGTTTACCATATTTTTGTGTCGATTTCTACCTGCGCCCTCCGTGAGGAGGGCAATCGACTTCTCAAAGCACAAAAGGAAGGGAAGCTCTATATTTCTATCCACGCCCTCCGCGAGGAGGGCGACCGGTCGAATAGATTATGAGACCCATCGTCGAAATATATTTCTATCCACGCCCTCCGCGAGGAGGGCGACACAACAGCCTGAACGGATGGGCGACCGACATCAAATTTCTATCCACGCCCTCCGCGAGGAGGGCGACCAAAAGGGTCACACAGAAAGGAGGAGACAGGCGATTTCTATCCACGCCCTCCGCGAGGAGGGCGACCTACGCGAGCCGCCGCCACAGACAGCACCGAGCCAATTTCTATCCACGCCCTCCGCGAGGAGGGCGACTGCCGTCCATGGACCGGAGGATCTTGTAGATACGATTTCTATCCATGCCCTCCGCGAGGAGGGCGACTTGGTGGCATTCTGTACGGTGGTCGTGGTCAGGGGATTTCTATCCACGCCCTCCGCGAGGAGGGCGACTAGTTGATGACGGCCACCTTGAGGCTCTGGAAGGATTTCTATCCACGCCCTCCGCGAGGAGGGCGACTCACCGTACCGGCCCCGGAGAGCTTTAAGGACGAATTTCTATCCACGCCCTCCGCGAGGAGGGCGACTATTTGGACGCCTTAAACAGCGCCGCAAAAAACCAATTTCTATCCACGCCCTCCGCGAGGAGGGCGACCGCACTGGACGAGCTGACAACAGGCAGGAAAGGGAATTTCTATCCACGCCCTCCGCGAGGAGGGCGACGACCTCGATGGCAGCAGCAGTGAGGCCAAGGTCATTTCTATCCACGCCCTCCGCGAGGAGGGCGACGATAACGGATAGAGCAGTCCGCTACTTGCAAACCATTTCTATCCACGCCCTCCGCGAGGAGGGCGACTGAACGTTCTGGACCCCAAGAAGCACAAGAAGCAATTTCTATCCACGCCCTCCGCGAGGAGGGCGCCCCCCGGCGCCAACATCGCAGACCCGCTGGGTTAAAAATTTCTATCCACGCCCTCCGCGAGGAGGGCGACGCGGAGTTTGCCGTTCTCCATCAGGTCACGGAAATTTCTATCCACGCCCTCCGCGAGGAGGGCGACTTTTTCAACAAGTGAAATTGTTGTATCTTATCCATTTCTATCCACGCCCTCCGCGAGGAGGGCGACCTCCTCCTTTTGTGCTCAGTTTACTTTTTTAAGATTTCTATCCACGCCCTCCGCGAGGAGGGCGACCTACGCGAGCCGCCGCCACAGACAGCACCGAGCCAATTTCTATCCACGCCCTCCGCGAGGAGGGCGACTGCCGTCCATGGACCGGAGGATCTTGTAGATACGATTTCTATCCACGCCCTCCGCGAGGAGGGCGACAGCGTGACGTCTGCAAGCGCTACCCGGACGGCTGATTTCTATCCACGCCCTCCGCGAGGAGGGCGACCTTCCCCAAACCGGGGACCGTCTGAAGCCAACGATCAATTTCTATCCACGCCCTCCGCGAGGAGGGCGACCTGGTGCGTGTCTCCGGGTAATACTTCATCCAGATATTTCTATCCACGCCCTCCGCGAGGAGGGCGACCGCGCCTACGGCCTCATCTACAACGAGTGGTTCAGATTTCTATCCACGCCCTCCGCGAGGAGGGCGACCGGTCGAATAGATTATGAGACCCATCGTCGAAATATATTTCTATCCACGCCCTCCGCGAGGAGGGCGACACAACAGCCTGAACGGATGGGCGACCGACATCAAATTTCTATCCACGCCCTCCGCGAGGAGGGCGACCAAAAGGGTCACACAGAAAGGAGGAGACAGGCGATTTCTATCCACGCCCTCCGCGAGGAGGGCGACATCCCGGAGAGCTATACGGAGCTTGATGGGAGCGTATTTCTATCCACGCCCTCCGCGAGGAGGGCGACATTCTTCGCCCCTCCTAGAGGTTATTTTAGCTCAATTTCTATCCACGCCCTCCGCGAGGAGGGCGACATCCCGGAGAGCTATACGGAGCTTGATGGGAGCGTATTTCTATCCACGCCCTCCGCGAGGAGGGCGACAGAGCTGCCCGCATAGCCGCCTACAAAGGTTGGGTATTTCTATCCACGCCCTCCGCGAGGAGGGCGACCACTTGCCACGCAGCTGGCATCTTGCTGCTGCGAATTTCTATCCACGCCCTCCGCGAGGAGGGCGACCATCCCGGCAGACAAAGATGGTGTCCGCATTGCGATTTCTATCCACGCCCTCCGCGAGGAGGGCGACCAGGGCCTTCCACTCAACCGTACCCGGTTTGAGATATTTCTATCCACGCCCTCCGCGAGGAGGGCGACAGAGCTGCCCGCATAGCCGCCTACAAAGGTTGGGTATTTCTATCCACGCCCTCCGCGAGGAGGGCGACCTTCACCCCGGAGACGTGGACTGGCCGCCAGTTATTTCTATCCACGCCCTCCGCGAGGAGGGCGACATATCATCTTCAGCCGTGTTTTCGGCAATGGGGGTATTTCTATCCACGCCCTCCGCGAGGAGGGCGACTCCAGAATGGCGGGGAATGCTGCGGTCGGGTTGTAATTTCTATCCACGCCCTCCGCGAGGAGGGCGACGTCGAGGTGTCTGGCTCTTTTCCACCTGCCCGCATATTTCTATCCACGCCCTCCGCGAGGAGGGCGACGTCTGTGCCATTTACGATATCAGCGAACTGATATCATTTCTATCCACGCCCTCCGCGAGGAGGGCGACCTGTTGCGGCCCTCGCGGAGGTGATTCTGGATGCTATTTCTATCCACGCCCTCCGCGAGGAGGGCGACTGAACACTTATGAGCAGCGTTTAGCTGCCACCGGATTTCTATCCACGCCCTCCGCGAGGAGGGCGACAGCCACCGCAACGTCCCTCGGCTACTCGGTCGAAATTTCTATCCACGCCCTCCGCGAGGAGGGCGACCCCGGAGCCGTGCAAGGTCGTGATCTACGCCCTGATATTTCTATCCACGCCCTCCGCGAGGAGGGCGACTTGCGGATGCTGTTGAACAGCGCATTGATTTCCTTATTTCTATCCACGCCCTCCGCGAGGAGGGCGACTTCTTCGTGCCAAACAGACTTCTGTGGGAGCACTGATTTCTATCCACGCCCTCCGCGAGGAGGGCGACCTACGACCCGACGGCGCTGGGGAGCCAGGAATGGCAATTTCTATCCACGCCCTCCGCGAGGAGGGCGACCTTCATCCGGTATTCTGCCCACGCCTCTTGATAGCCATTTCTATCCACGCCCTCCGCGAGGAGGGCGACCACGTCGGCTTTGCCGTCCCCGCAGAAAACGGGAATTTCTATCCACGCCCTCCGCGAGGAGGGCGACCTGCTCTGGGCAAGCCTGTGCTTCCCATCGAAAGTATTTCTATCCACGCCCTCCGCGAGGAGGGCGACCATGATGTTGTGTTCGTCGGTGAGTGCAATTTTATTTCTATCCACGCCCTCCGCGAGGAGGGCGACAAGTCGTCAACGATCTTCCCGCGTTCCGCCTGAGATTTCTATCCACGCCCTCCGCGAGGAGGGCGACAAGGTCAGTGCGCGGGTTGGTTTTCTTCACATAGATTTCTATCCACGCCCTCCGCGAGGAGGGCGACGCGGAAACGCAATCATAATAGCGCGGGCCAGATGATTTCTATCCACGCCCTCCGCGAGGAGGGCGACGCTGCCTGACAGCACGGTTACTGTCACCCTGCTGATTTCTATCCACGCCCTCCGCGAGGAGGGCGACCCTGCCGCAGCTGTCACTGATGGCTTTGCTGAGGAAATTTCTATCCACGCCCTCCGCGAGGAGGGCGACGGTGCTCTCTGCGCTGTCCTCCCAGCCGCTATACAATTTCTATCCACGCCCTCCGCGAGGAGGGCGACAGCAAAAACAGAGACAAAATCTCTATTTTCAAACAAATTATACAACATTCTGCACGAATTTAGAAGAGCCTTGATTTACAACGGGTCAAAGAACTATCCAAATCATGCAAAATAACACAAAAATCCGGTGCGAAGGTGCCGGAAAAATGCTGAGAACTCGCCCTTCGCACCGGGGCGGGAAACTCAGAACAACAGCAGGCCGTCCTGCTCGAAGGGCGGATGAACGCCGACATGCTCCACCTTGCTCTTATAGTTGTTGCCCAGCTGGTAGAAGCGCAGACTGTCCAGCGCAGGGTCGATGAGAGACGTCAGCTCCGCCTTGAGAACGGCATACTGCGCGGCATCCAGCAGACACTCGAACACGGAGTTCTGCACCCGCTGGCCGTGGTCTACACAGCGCTTGGCGACTTTGCGCAGACGTTTGCGCCCGGTAGGAGTTTCGGTATTGACGTCGTAGGTGATAAGGACCAGCATACGCATCCCTCACTTCCAGAAAAATGGCGGGTAAAGCTCCATATCGCCCCGCAGGGTGCGGGCCAGAAGCAGAGCCTGCACATAAGGCACGAGGCCCCACGGAAGCTTTTCGTTCAGGAACGGGTGGGTGATAGTCTCCTGCTTGCGGGTCTGCCACCCGCCCAGAAAGGCGCGGCGGCCCTCATCGGTGAGAAGGACGGCCCCGTTCTCCTGCTTCTGGAAATGCTTCGGCGTCATGATTTTCTGGTTGATGCAGGAGAGCACGAAGCGGTCGGCATAAACTGCACGCAGCTCTTCCATGAGGTCGAGGGCGAGGCTCCTGCGCCCGGGCCGGGCGCGGTGGAGAAAGCCGACGTAGGGGTCGAGGCCCACACTCTGAAGAGCCGCCGTGCAGTCGGAGGCCAGAAGCGAATAAGCGAAAGAGAGCAGGGCATTGGTATTGTCCAGCGGCGGGCGGCGGCTCCGACCTGCGAAAGGAAAATCATCGTGCTGCTGCAGGATGAGTGAATCAAAGCAGTCGAAATACCGCTGTGCCGCCTCGCCCTCCAGACCGCGAAGCTGGTCGAGGTCGTCACACTGCTCGATGAGGGGCAGCGCCGCCGCCAGCTGGGCGCTGGTGCGCTTAAGCTGTTCCACCGGCACCCGCTGAGGGTGGTCGCGGGTGGCCCGTTCCAGCACCCAGCGGGCGTTATAGACTTTGCCCAGGATGAAATTGCGCGCATAGAGACAGCTCTCTGCCTCGCTGTCTGCGATGCGGTACTGGGTCTGCCGCAGCAGGACGTTGCCCCGCTCTTCGCCTACGGCCCGGGCCAGAAAGCGGCCCTGTGGGCTGAAAAAGCTCAAATCGACCCCGAGGCTGGCGCATTTACCCATCAGGGCAGGGCTTGCGCCGGGATAGCTGAAGCAGACGATGCCTTCCAGCCTGTGGAGCGGGACCCGGCCAATTTCAGCCTTGTTGCAGAGCAGGACGATGTTCTCCCCCTCGAGGGAAAGGTAGGCGTCCTTGTTGAGGACGTAGAGCGTGTTCAAAAACTTTCTCATGGCGCGGCCTCCTGCATCTCGTCCAGATGGGCGCGGAGATAGGCTTTCGGGTCGGCACGCTGATACAGCACGGGGAGGCAGAGCTCTTTGAGGGAGCAGGCGTTGCAGTGGGTGCCGGGCTTCGACTTGGGGGTATAGCCCCGGGCAAAATAGGCGTGCATCTCATCGGCCATCTTCTGGGTGGCCTGGCGCAGTTCTTCGGTCAGCGGCACGACCTCCCGCCGCCGCGTTTCCTCGTAGAAGAGCGCACCCTCCGGGATGCTGCACACCAGCATCTCTTCCAGCGCCATGGCCTGTGCGCAGAGCTGCAGCCGGTCAGCGTCGCTGGCCTTGGCGCGGCCATGCTTGTACTCGACAGGCATGGGCTTCCAGAGCCCTTCCGTGCTTTGCAGGGGGATGCCCTCCGGGTCGGCCCGGAACTCGACGACATCGCAGTTTCCGCTCAGGCCCAGCCGACGGCTGACCACCTGCATCCCTCGGGTGATGAGCAGGCTGCCGCGCCGTTCGGTCTGGTTTGCGTCATGGCAGCGGGTGTGGTCGAGCTGGCCTTCGGCGGTGCGGCGGTTCTCCGCCCACTGCTGTTCCAGATGGATGAGCGCCCACTGGCGGCGGCAGAAGCAGAAGTGCTGGATGCCCGACAGGGGCAGCCAGTCGTCTGCGCCGCCCATCAGGACAGCCTCTCGCAGGTGACTCCTTCCGGCAGAGTGTCTGCCACCGTGACGGTGTAGTCGCTGTAGTTGCGGGCAGCGGCCACATCGTGTTTGCGCTCGACGGTGACGGAGTCGAAGAGCTTGTAGGCCGGGGCATTGCCCAGCTCAGAATCGTGCTTGAACACGATGAGCTCCCGCACGGCCATCTTGCCCCGGGCAGCGCTGTGGTCGTTCTCGAACATATTCAGAATGGCAGTCCACAGAAGTTTCAAATCATCCTCGGAGAAGCCGGTGGTCTTCCGGGCGAGGTTGGCCGAGACATAGCCCTCGGCGCGGTAGAGGGCGTAAGGCACGATGTGCTTGCGGCCCATCTCAGTACCCTTCTTCTCGGCATCGGCCTCGGTAGTGATGGCCACGCGGGTGATGGTGACTTCCTGCGGGACGATGGGATCCACCGAGCGGGCAAAGCTCAGCTGGACGGGGCCGCGCACCTGACCGCAGTTCAGCGCACCCTTGACGAAGGTGGTCATGACGGCACCGAAGGTGCGGATGTCGAAGTAGTTCTCACACATATAGTCCCGCAGCTTGGCATCGATGTCAGGGTCGGCCTTTTTGGCAGCTTTCAGGTCGGGGTCGATGCCCAGCGTGCTGATGGCCTCGGCATCGCTGCGGTTGAGGGGAACGCCGTCCTTGATGTAGATGTGGTAGCCTTTTTCGTCCTCTTTCAGGGTCTCGACATAGTTGCGGATCTTCCGCTTGAGGCAGACGTCGGTCACCAGACCGTAGCCCGTCTCGGGGTCGATACGGGGCATATTGCCTGCATCGGGGTCGCCGTTGGGGTTGCCGTTCTCGACGTCGAACAGGATGACGAAATCATAGCGGTTCTTGATGGGCTCAGACATGGTTTATTCCTCCTCATTCTTTTTGGCGTAGCGTTTCTGGGTCTGGTGGTAGTAGCCGATCTCAAAGGCACCCTGCTCCGGCAGGCTGAGCCGCGCCGGGAAGCCTGTCTCGGGCAGCTGGGCCATCAGCTCGGTGAGCTGCTTGCTGAAATGCACCTCGTTGGGGGTGCTCATCTTCTGCAGATGCTTCTGAGCCAGCTTGACCAGCGTAGGGAAGGCCGTTGCCGGGGTGGCACAGGCCGAGTTGAAGTACCGGTCTTTGATGGTGGCGTTGATGCCGGGATTGGCGACGCTCTGGATCGTCTCCAGCACAGAGAAGAGACGCCCCAGAACATAGGGGACATGGCTGCTTTCGTTCAGGCTCACGGTAAATACCTCCTTGTTGAGCTCGGTGGGGTAGTTGCGGAGATAGTAGGCTTTCAGGATAGCGGCGCGGCCTCGGGTGACTTCCCGTTCGGCCCGGATGCGGAGGGTCACGCCGTTGAGCAGGGTGGCGGGGTACGGCCCGCCGGTGAGGATGGCCCGGAGCAGATCGCCCACCAGCTGGGGCGATGGATTTTTGTCCCGGGATTTCTGGTTGACCGTCTCCTGCGCCAGCGCCCAGACCGACAGGTTTTCCCACTTGTCGAAGGCGGGGCGGGTGATGCTGAGCCGGTCGGCGTGGTCCTGCAGATTTTTGGCAAACTGTCCGAAACTGCTGTGCAGGAAGAACCGGACGGAGAGCCGGGCCGCGTTGGGTGAGATGCCCAGCACATAGAAGTTCTGGTTCGGGTCCAGCTTGTCATCGAGGAAGGAGACGGGGCGTCCCTGAGAAAGGGCTTTCAGTGCGGCGGCAAGGTCGCTTTCCGAGACGCCGCGCGCCTCGGCACCGCCGCAGAAAAACATCAGCATGGCATTTGAGTAGACGGGAGCGGCATTTTCGGCCCAGCAGACGATGGTGGTGTCGCCGATGCGCTGACAGCAGTTCCGGTCTGCCAGCAGCAGATTGAGGGCCGTGGTGTAGGCGAAGGCCGCGTACTCGCTGACAGGGGCGTTGGCACCCTGCTCATGGCCATAGGAGCAGAAAGCGGGCGCGTTGAAGGAGACCAGCGCCGCACCGGCGGCCTGTGCGCCCATCACACCCTTGATGGCGGGGTGGATGCGGGCGATGCCGGCCTCTTTGCCGGTGATGAGGCAGCGGGCCGTCTCGGCGTCTGCATCGGAGGTGTCAAAGGCGGACTGCCATGCGGTCCGGATGGCGTCATCTGTGGTGGCCAGCCAGTGGGCGCTGTCGGGGGATTCGTAGCCGAATATAAGGTTCGCGTTGTTGTTCAGGTCGGCCCACTGCTTTGCCAGCAGCGGGTGGGTGGGGGCTGTATCCGGCTCCCAGCTGTCAAAAAAGGCGAGGATAGCTTTGGCGGCAGGGGAGTCCACGCCGTCGAGAACCTTGTGGTGAAGGGCGGCACAGGCTTCGAAGCACTGGCGGGAGCGCTCGGGCTTGCCCTTCTCGTCTGCGCCCAGCAGATAGGACGTATTGTCGCACAAAAAGTTTGCGGCGACCCCGGAGGCGCGCTTGACCCGGTGGGGGACAGGGAGCTCACGGGGGGCGATGACGGTCTTTTTGCCCTTGGGGACTTCCTGCCGCAGGTCGTTGAGGGCGAGGAGCTGGCCGTCGGGGCCGAGGCGCAGTTCATAGCTGACTTTGAACTTACTGTCCCAGCCGGGGGCTTCCACCTTGCCCTGCTTCAAGAGCTGTTCATAATAGGCGGTGAGTGCTTGGAGTATCATGTAAACACCTCCACGTCCCGGCATTCCATCACGCCGTCCACCAGCTTTGCGCGGAAGAACTGGCTGCGGATGTTGGCCGAATCAGAGTAATCGAGGCTGTGGAGCATGAAGCCGAGGTCCTGCGTGACCTTCAGCGCCGGAATGCTGCCGCCCGGCCACTCCCGGAAGTTGGCCGGGAACTCCCGGCACCCGAAACAGGGCTGGTGATAGCACTGACCTTTGCGCAGGCGTCGGCGCAGGATGTCCTGGAACTTGCCGGGATTGTCGCTGGGGGCGGCCTTGTCCGTCAAATCAAAGTGGCACTCGATGACGTAGTGGACGTCCTGCAGGACCATCGCGGCCCGCTGCTGGATGTCCTCCGAGGTGTAGAGCACCGGCGGTGTGCCGCCTTTGGCCGCACTGAGGGCGGCGGAGGACAGCAGGGTGGACTTGACCTCGTTGCGCCGGATGTTGGTGAACCGGATGGGCCGCTGGGTGTATTCCTCCGTGGACGCTTCGTCCTCGGGGTCAAGGCCGAAGGGCTTGAGCAGATAGATGCGGTCGACCGTATAACGCAGCCCAGGGTGCCAGTAGATGGCTTCCACAAGGCCCCGCGCAGCGGACGGGGTGATCATGTCGTAGCTCACACGCTCGGTCTTCATTTCCGGACGAGTGAAACAGGCATAGTCGCCCCATACTTCAATGAGCATGGACATCAGCATCGCCTCCTTTCCGGGTGAAGTTGAATTTTCAGACTAAGATGAATATCAGTCATTGAAACCACCTCTTTCTTTTAGAAGTAAAGGCCGATGCCCGTCTCTACATCCATGGCAAGGCCGGTCTTTTCACTGTAGCAGCTGGTGTCGGTGAGGATGGCGGAACCATCGGGCAGAGGAGCAAGGACTCCGGCGGCCCGGAGCCGTTCAAACTGCTGGGGATAACAGGAGACACTGTAAACGCCCAGCTTCCGCAGCAGCGTCCGGGTAACATGACCGCTGCACAGTTGCTCACAGAGGGCTGCGCCCTCGCCGACGGGCAGATAGACCGTGCGGGCAGCGTTCTCGATGAGGCGGAATTCCTCCGCCACATGTGCAAAGGGGAACTGGCAGCCCCGGATGCCGCGAAGAAATGCACCCAGAATCCCATGTTTGTCTATAGCGTTGGGAACGCTCAAATCAGAAGGCACGCCGCGCAGTTCGGAGAGCTCTTTGAAGTAGCGCTGAATAGCCCGGGGCGTGTCCAGTGTGTCCTGATGCCGGGCGGTGTAGTCCAGCGCGCTGACGTTCTGCCTGAGCATCTGGGGCGTGGAACACTCGTCCAGCCGGAACCGGTAGACGATGCTTTCCTCTGCGCCCCGCCGCCCCTCGCGGTTGCAGCGCCCGGCAGTCTGTAAGAGCGAATCAAGACCGCACTGCTCGCGGTAAGCGACGGGAAAATCCACGTCCACGCCAGCCTCGATGAGAGAGGTGGACACCACCCGGCAGGGCAGACCCTCTTTCAGCCGCTGGCGGATGTCGTCCAGCTGACGGCGGCGGTCGGCGGCGCAGAGCAGGGTGGTCAGGCAGTAGCTGCCCTCGGCGGGCAGAGCAACGTAGAGCTGCTGGGCCGTCTTGCGGCGGTTGACCACGCAGAGCACCTGCGGGTGCCGGGCCAGCCGGGCGGCGAATTCCTCCTGCGGCAGGGTGCCGAGGTCTTGCAGTGTGGTGCGCCGGAGCACTTCGTAGAGGTGGGCCGCGTCGGGCGTGATCTCCTGCGGGTGGAGCTCCGGCGCAAAGCGCCGGAACAGCGGCTCAAGGGCAGGCTGGGTGGCCGTGCAGAGGACGGCTGTGGAGTGGTAATGCTGGATGAGCTGGGCGATGGCACTGACGCAGGGGGCAAGGTAGTCGCCCGGGAGGGTCTGCGCCTCGTCGAAGATGATGACGCTGTCGGCGATGTTGTGGAGCTTGCGGCAGCGGCTGCTGCGGTTGGCGTAGAGCGACTCGAAGAACTGCACCGCCGTCGTCACCACGACGGGGGCGTCCCAGTTTTCGCTGGCCAGCATCTGGCGGTACTGGGCGGGGGTCAGGTCGTCCTGCTCAACAGTCTTGTACTCGGCGTTGGAGAAGTCGGCCAGAACATTTTCTGCGCCCAGCAGGCCCGAGAAGACGGCGGCGGTCTGATCGATGATGGACATATAAGGAATGACATAGATGACCCGCTTCATCTTCTGGGCGGCGGCGTGCTCCAGCGCAAAGGCGAGGGAGGCGAAGGTCTTGCCGCCGCCGGTGGGTACGGTGAGGGTGTAGAGCCCCTGCGGGCCGTGAGCGCCTTTCTCGAGACAGGCGCGGAGGACGGTGTTGCGCTGGACGCTGACGGGCGAGGGCGATTCAGCACTGAGATAGCGCTGCGCCTGTGCCGAGACGATGTCCCGCAGTGCGGCGATGTCCGTGCCGCTGCCCCGGGGTGCGGCCTTGCCGTCCATGAAGGTCTCGGTGTCGATGAAGTCGGCGTCCACAAGGCAGGAGTAGAGCATCCGGGTAAAGAACGCGAGGCTCAGCGGGTCGGCGCAGGCCCACGCGGGCGGCGTCGAGGCGGGGAGCGTTATTTCTTGCCAGCCGTCGTAGGGGTCTACTGGCTTCTTGCTCCGGCCATATAAGGTGGCGTCGCCCGGGTCATCGGCGGGGCTCCCGCCGTCGGGCAGGCCGCTGTGGTGTCCGGCCACGGCAAAGGCAGTGTGGAGATGTTGGCGAACCCAGGCCTCCTGCGCCCCGGCGGTGGAGTGGTCCACCTTGGGGCCGCCTTTGAGCCGCAGCTGGAAGGCGTCGCTGTACTTCCCGACGTCGTGGAGCCACGCGGCAAATTCGGCCTCGCTCTGCGCCCCGAAGGGGGCTGCGAAGGAACCGGCCAGTCTGGCAGTGCCGGCGAGATGGTCGTAGACGGTCTGGGTGCGGGTGCCGTCCTCGCTGATGTGGGCAAGACGTGTAGAGTGCTCCATAAAATGACCTCCTGACCCTGGTTTGCAATAAGGATACGCTTTTCAAAAAGCGGCTGTCAACAAAACGCGCTTTTCAACGAAAAATTCTGGGACTTTGCACAAAAAGCAGACGGAAAAATCTGCAATGTGCCAAAGAAGAAAGAAACGAGTTTTTTCTTGTTTTTATGATAATGCAAATACTGTCCAATAAACAGTACTCTTGCTGATTTTTTGAGCAAAAATGAAAAGAGATCTGCGTTTTCTGTACTGCGGGAGGAAGAACGTCTGTCGGCGAAGAAAAAATGAAGACGTTGTGTACAACAACACTGCATTAAGATGGAATTAAGGCAGAGTTAAGAGAACTGCAAGAAAAGTGCTTAATTATTCCATCTTGGAATGGACTTTCGGGAAAATCAAGGCGAATATCCCCCTTTTCATTTGCTGTAATCTGTTGTATTATGAATAACAGATATGGAATCTGAGCAAAATGCGCCTGGATGAAGCGCAAACAGGAATGATAAGAAAAATAAAGGGCAATAGAGGGAGAGCTACGATGGACGAAAAAGATTACGAGCTGCTGCACGCGCTGGACGAGACGCGCAACATCACCCACGCAGCGGACAAACTGTACATGACCCAGTCGGCACTTTCCAAGCGCATCAAGGCGCTGGAACAGGAGCTGGGGGTGGAGATCGTCCTGCGCTCGCGGCAGGGCATCCGCTTCACGCCGGCCGGTGAACAGGTGCTGCTCCACAGCGCTGCCGCCGCCCGCGAGATGGAAAAGATGCGCCGCCAGCTGGCCTCCATCCAGGGCGAAGCCTGCGGCACCCTGCGGGCCGGCATCTCGGTGAACTTCTCCTACTACCGCCTGCCCGAGGTGCTGACCGAGTACCACAAAGCCTACCCGAAGGTACGCCTCGACATCGCTACCGGCCACAGCCGGAACATCTACCAGCAGATGCTGGATTCTTCGCTGGACGTGGCAGTGCTGCGCGGCGAGTATCCGTGGGACGGCACCCAGTTCCTGCTCTCGCAAGAGAATATCTGCCTGATCTGCAGCGAGGAGAACAAGGACAGGCCCATCTCCGATTACCTTTATATCGACCACAGCAGCGACGCCACCATCAGCGCCCAGATGGCCCGCTGGCGCTACGAGAACGGCGTGACCAACGATGTGGGCAATTTTGTGGTGGATAACATCATGGTCTGCCGTGAGATGGTGGAGCGGGGCCTCGGCTGGGCGCTGATGCCGGAAGTGGCGCTGGATAACTTCAAGGGATATGTCAAGCCCTGCACCTTCGAGAACGGCGAGCCCTTCGTCCGGCGCACCTATATTTTCTGCCAGAGAGACGCCGCTGCGCTGCCGCAGGTGCAGCTCTTTATGGACATGCTCAAAAAACACCGCTGAGAGGAGAAAAACATGGAAACGACTGTTTCGCTGGTCCAGATGCTGGATGCACGGGAGCGCCGGGTGCAGTATCAGCAGGAGCTGCTGGCTCAGTACCACAAGCCGCTCATCTGCTTTACCATGAATATCTGCGGCCCGATAAAGGATTCGCCCCTCATCCGGCGGGGCTTTGCGCGGGGGCGTCAGCTGCTGCGCCAGCAGTTTTTGCGGGCAAAGCTGGCGCCGCTGTATCAGGACACCGTCCGGGAAGTGACCGGCTGCGAGGCGTTCTATGTGCTGGACGCCGACCCGCTGACCATCAAGAAATTCACCACCGACATCGAGGACGCCACCCCGCTGGGGCGGCTGTTCGACATGGACGTCATCCGCCCGGACGGCCTCAAAGTGGACAGAGAAGAGCTAAACCTCGAAGGCCGCTGCTGTCTTATCTGCGGCGGGCCTGCTAAGGGGTGCAGCAGCCGCCGTATCCATACCGTGGCCGAACTGCAGGAAAAGACGACGGAGATCTTGACCGGGGCCCGGGACGCGCAGGACATCGCCGACGCGGCCCGTCTGGCCGTCCGCGCTCTGCTCTACGAAGTGACCACCACCCCAAAGCCCGGCCTTGTGGATCGGCGTAACAGCGGAAGCCACAGGGACATGGATGTGTTCACTTTCATGGACAGCGCCGCGGCGCTCTACCCCTATTTTGAAGCCTGCGCCCGGACGGGCCGCGAGACGGCGGAACAGCCCGCGCCCGAGACCTTCGCGGCCCTGCGGCCCCTGGGTTGTGAGGCCGAGGGCGAGATGCTGGACGCCACCGGCGGCGTCAACACCCACAAGGGCGCGGTCTTTTCGGTGGGCATCGTCTGCGCGGCGCTGGGACGCCTCGACCGCTCCCTCTGGGCCGAAGCAGCCCGCGTTCTGGCGGAAGTATCCGCAATGACGGCGGGCCTGACCGAGAAGGATTTTGCAGGCGTCACTGCCGAGAACGCCGCCACCGTGGGCCAGAAGCTTTATATCCAGTACGGCATCACCGGTGTGCGGGGGCAGGTGGAAGCCGGACTTCCCGCAGTGCTGAATGTCGGTCTGCCGGTGCTGGAAGAGGGCCTTGCCAAGGGTTACGACTTCGACCGCGCCGGCGGCGGCGCACTGCTGGCCATCCTGGCCAACAGCACCGATACCAACATCATTGCCCGCTCGAGCCGGGAGCGTCAGCTGGCCCTCACCGAAGAGCTGAAAGCCCTTCTCGCCCAGACACCTTACCCGGATAAAGATGCGCTCGCGGCGATGGATGACCGGTTCATTGCGGAAAATCTCTCGCCCGGCGGCAGTGCTGACCTGCTGGCGCTGACCTGGCTGCTCCATTTTGTTACTACTGAGGGGAATATCGATGAGTGAATATACCATTTCGCAGGTCTATCCGACCGATAAGACCGTTCTGGCCCAAATCGACACACTGCTGGGTCAGGAGGGCATCCGCCGCGACGGCAATCTGGACTACATCTGCGCCATGTTCGACGAGGAATACAACGTCATCGGCACCGGCAGCTGCTTCGGCAACACCCTGCGGTGCTTCGCCGTCAGCAGCGCCCATCAGGGCGAGGGTCTGCTGAACCAGATCATCACCCATCTCATCGAGGTGCAGTGTACGCGGGGGAATATGCACCTGTTTCTCTACACCAAGGTAAAAAGCTCCAAGTTTTTCGGCGCCCTCGGCTTCTACGAGATCGCCCGGGTGGAGGATACCCTTGTCTTCATGGAGAACCGCCGCGACGGCTTCGGGGCTTATCTGCGCGATCTGGAAAAGACCAGGACCGAGGGCAAAAGTGCGGCCCTCGTCATGAACGCGAACCCTTTTACCCTCGGTCATCAGTATCTTGTGGAAAAAGCCGCTGCCGCCTGCGACACGCTCCACCTGTTCGTGGTCAGTGAGGACGCCAGCCTCGTGCCTTTTGCCGTGCGCAGGAAGCTGGTGGAGGCGGGCGTGGCCCATCTGCCGAATGTGGTGCTCCACGACAGCGGCCCCTACATCATCTCGAATGCCACCTTCCCCAGTTACTTCCTGAAGGATGAGGCAGCTGTCATCGACGGCCACGCCCGGCTGGACCTCGCCGTCTTTACGAAAATCGCGGCGGCGCTGAACATCACTGCCCGCTATGTGGGCGAGGAGCCTACCAGTCAGGTGACGGGGCTTTACAACCAGATCATGTGCGAGCAGCTGCCCAAAGCGGGTATCGAGTGTGTCGTTGTACCCCGCAAAGAAGCAAACGGCAAGGCCATCAGTGCTTCCACCGTCCGCCAGTGCCTGCAGAGCGGCGACTGGGATACCCTCGAGACGCTGCTGCCCAAGACCAGCCTCGACTATTTCCGCAGCCCGGAGGCAGAGCCGGTGCTGGCGCGCATCCGCAATGCGGGCAATGTCGTGCATTACTGAGAAAAACTTCCTCTCTCTTTGTGGTCATGACAACAGAAATAGGACGAAGCATCTGTTATAATAGGCCCATCAAGAAAAGGAGAGTGTGGATATGATACGTAAAATCATTCATATAGACGAAGAAAAATGCAATGGCTGTGGTGCCTGTGTCACTGCCTGCCATGAGGGTGCCATCGGCCTCGTGAACGGAAAGGCCAAGCTTATGCGCGACGACTACTGCGACGGCTTCGGCGACTGCCTGCCCGGCTGCCCCACCGGTGCCATCACCTTCGAGGAGCGGGAGGCCGCTGCCTACGATGAGCAGGCTGTACTGGAAAACAAACAGAAAAAGGCTGCTGCCGCTGCCGAAAAGCCCGTCTTCCACGGCTGCCCGGGCAGCGCCATGCGCCAGTTTGACCGCCAGCAGGCCGCACCGGCTGCAGCTCCTGCCGCCGCCCAGCCCTCGCAGCTGGCCCAGTGGCCCTGCCAGATCAAGCTCGTGCCGGTGAATGCACCCTATTTTGACGGTGCCAAGCTGCTTATCGCCGCCGACTGCACCGCCTACGCCTACGCGAACATCCATCAGGAGTTCATGCGCGGCCATGTTACCCTCATCGGCTGCCCCAAGCTGGATGCCGTGGACTACAGCGAGAAGCTGACCGAGATCATCCGCAATAACGACATCAAGAGCGTTACCGTCCTGCGGATGGAGGTGCCTTGCTGCGGAGGTCTCGAACACGCCGCCGTCACTGCCCTCAAGAACAGCGGCAAGTTCATCCCCTGGAATGTCGTCACCTTCTCGGTGGATGGCCGCATCCTCGACCGGTAAATAATCGCAAACCAAAAAAGCAGACGCTGCACAAAGCGTCTGCTTTTTTTGTATCATTCAGTTTGTGGTCTGGGTGGCGGACTGTATCATCTTCCAGACAGACTCGACGCTCTGGCGTATCTGAGCCAGCGTGGCGATGTCCTCGTCGCTCATCCGGGAAGCCGGGGGAGAGAGCACCGTCTTGGCAGAGGTCACCGTGCCGGTGAGCTGGATGTGGACGTTGTGGTCCGGGATGGTCAGCAGCACATGGATGGGCGTGGTCTTCGAGAAGAGAGCGTCCGTCGAAAAGCCGAGCACGAGGGTTGTGCCGTCGGCTGCGGCGGGGAACTGATAGTAGCGGTAGCCGTCCCGTGCGGCAGAAGGAGAGACTTTTTTCAGCCCCTTGAGCGAGAGGGTAAAGCCGGAAAGCTCCTGAAGCTCGACCTTGTTCGTCTCGACGCCCAGCACGGCGGAAGCCTGCGTCTGGGAGATGTAGTCTCCGAGGCTCCATTCGGGCAGAAGAACGCTTGCGATGGAGAGCTTATCGGTGACAGCCTGACGCAGAACGGTGTAGAGCTGCCCGATGTCGAAGAGCGTCTCTTCCGAGTCGATATAGACCCGGGTGAAGGGAGACGTCTTGACGGAGTCGTCTTCGTTGAGCTGGTAGAAAGAGAGCTGCAGCTTTCCGGGCGCATACTGGCCGCTGACGCTGCCGCTGGAAGCGTTCACCCGCTCGAGGATGTTCAGCAGCGGCGGCTTATCCGGGCTGTTGGGCGCTATCTCATACCGGAAGGTGAAGGATGCACCGGTTTGCAGAGCCGAGATTTTGCTGTGCAGCTGGAAAAAGACCACGCCCACAGCGACCACTACGGCCACCAGCACGACCGCTAAAGCAACAAAAAGCGGATTGACACGTTTTTTTGGAGATGCCATCTGCAAGACCTCCTGTCATAGACTCTATGATTATAGCATACGAGCAGGTGGACGAAATGTCAAGCCGGAACTTGACGTTATCAGACGGTCAGCGTATACTGTCTGATACATCTTATATAAGGTAGAAGGAGGCAGAGATGAAAATAGCGATACTTGGTACCAGCGGCAGCGGGAAATCCACGCTGGCAAAGCGCCTGGGGGAGAGATACGGCCTGCCGGTGCTCCATATGGATACCGTGCATTTCCTGCCCGGCTGGGTGGAGCGGCCCTTCGCCGAGGAAGAAGCCATTGTCCGGCAGTTTCTCGACGAGAACGCAGGCGGCTGGGTCATCGACGGCAATTATAGCAAGACCTGCTATGCCTGTCGGCTGAAAGAAGCGGATAAAATCATCGTGCTCTGGTTTCCACCGCTGGTCTGCCTCTGGCGGGCGGTACGGCGCTGGCAGCAGAACAAAGGCCGTGTGAGGGAGTCGTCTGCGCCCGGGTGCGAAGAGAAGATAGATGCCGAATTCGTCCGCTGGATCCTCCACGATGGGCGCACAAAGCAAAAGTGGGCGAAGATGGAGAAGATCGGGGAAAAGTACCCGGAGAACTATATATTGATCCGGAACCAGCGGGAGCTGGATGGGTTCTTGAAGAAACTTTGAACTGGTTGTCGCGCCGGTGGCGCGGGGGCAGAGCGCTTTTGCATTGGGGCTAAGTTCTCTTTTGCGTGCCAAAAGAGAACCAGAAAAGCACCAGCGATTTCGACGCGCTGGATCCACGAGAAAGGGGCTGCTCGCCCCTTTCAGACCCCAAAGGAGAAGTCGAAACGGAAAAAAGCTAGCCGCTTCGCTAAACGCTTTTTTCTCGTTTCTCCGATTTGCTGCTTCGCAGCGGGTGTTACGTCTCTGCTGACGGTAACGTCCAGCAGATAGGTGAAATCTTCGGCGGAGCCGTAAATGGGAGAAGCACAAAAAAATGCGTTAAGCGAAGCGGCTAGCATTTTTGGGCTTCGACTTCTTCTTTGGAATCGTTAAGGGCGAGCAGCCCTTAACTCGTTGCGGGGAGAGTGGAGTCCAGAGGTAGGGAGGGGGGATTCGAAACACCCCTCCCTGCCTCTGGCCCGCGCGGAGCGCAAGCCGCTTGACCAAAAGAAAAAACCTGCCCCGCGCCACCAGCGCGAGAACCAGCTCAAAGAAAAAACCAGCCCCGCCTCTGGCCCGCGCGGAGCGCAAAGCCATTTGACCGAAAGAGAAAACTGCCCCGCGCACCGGCGCGCGATACACTTAACCTTTACAGGCTTCAACAAATGCCCCAAACAGCCCCTGCTGTGCCGGGTCCGCGTCGCTGAGCCACTCCGGGTGCCACTGGACGCCGAGGCAGAAGTGCGCGTCCGGCTTTTCCAGCGCTTCTACAATGCCGTCCTCGCTGAGGGCGGCTATTTCTAATTCGGGGACAATGCGGTCTGCCGCCTGATGGTGCTGGCTGTTGACGAGTACGGTGTCCTGCCCCAGCAGGCGGGACAGCAGAGTCCCCCGCCGCACCGTGACGGTATGGACTTTCGCCCAGTGGTCATTGTGGGGAACATGCTCGAAAGGCTTGATGTCCTGATACAGCGTGCCGCCCAGCACGACGTTCATCACCTGAATGCCCCGGCAGATGCCCAGCACCGGCTTGTCTGCCGCGAGGAACGCCCGCAGCAGCTTCGGCTCGGCGGCGTCCCGCAGAAGGTTCGGCTCGCCGCAGGCGGGGATGCGCTCCTGCCCGTAGAAGGCCGGGTCCATGTCGCCGCCGCCCGGCAGCAAGAGTCCGTCGCAGGTCAGCGCCTCGGCCACGGCGGCATCCGGGTCGGAAAGCGCTACCCAGTGTACCTCGGCACCGGCCCGGGCCAGACTTTCCACATATTTTGACTGTGCGGTGGTAAGCTCCGGGTCAGTGCTCATCCGGGGCATGGCGATGGTGACAGACATAACAAGCATCCTTTCAACTTCTGGATATAACAAAAACCCAGAACCATCGGTTCTGGGTTTTGTGGCGGAAAGATGGGGATTCGAACCCCAGAACGCTTTTGACACGTTACACGATTTCCAGTCGTGCGCCTTAGACCAACTCAGCCATCTTTCCACATCTTCAGTTCTCAGTGCTTCGGGCCGCGGCCCTCAGCGCTCCACTATAATACCTGAAAGAAGGTCTTTTGTCAAGCATTTTTTCAAAAAAGTTTGCATTTTTTCAAAAATGACGCAGCTTCGATGACCGAAAATGAAAAGGAGACGAAGAACCCCTTGACGCAGGCGGCAAACGGGGTTATGATGAGGGCAGAGAGTATGCAGGGCGCAAAAGCTCCGCGAAAGATAAAGGAAACCAGGAGGAAAAACAGATGAATTATTCAGATGTTTTGGCCAATGCCCGCCAGTGCATCGGCAAATACTGCAAGGCCTGCCCCGTGTGCAACGGCGTGGCCTGCAAGAATCAGATCCCCGGCCCCGGCGCAAAGGGCGTGGGCGACACGGCCATCCGCAATTATAATAAGTGGGCCGACATCCGTGTGAACATGGATACCCTCTGCGAGAACGGCACTCCCGACACCCACGTGGAGCTGTTCGGTCGCAGCTTCAAGTACCCCTTCTTTGCTGGTCCTGTGGGCGCGGTGAACCTCCACTACTCCGACGTCTACACCGACATGACCTACAACGACGTGCTGGTGCGCGCCTGCGCCGAGAGCGGTATTGCTGCCTTTACCGGCGACGGCACCAATCCTGACGTTATGACCATGGCCACCAAGGCCATCGGCAATGCCGATGGCTGCGGCGTGCCGACCATCAAGCCCTGGAACATCGACACCATTAAAGAGAAGATGGCACAGGCCAAGGCCAGCGGCTGCTTCGCCGTGGCAATGGACGTGGATGCCGCCGGCCTGCCCTTCCTCAAGAATATGACGCCTCCGGCCGGCAGCAAGAGCGTGGCCGAACTGGCTGAGATCGTCAAGCTGGCCGAGCGTCCCTTCATCGTCAAGGGCGTCATGACCGTCAAGGGTGCTCTCAAGGCCAAGGAGGCCGGTGCCGCCGCCATCGTGGTATCCAACCACGGCGGCCGCGTCCTCGACCAGTGTCCCGCCACTGCCGAAGTCCTGCCTGAGATCGCCGCAGCCCTCAAGGGTACCGGCGTCAAGGTCCTGGTGGACGGCGGCATCCGCACCGGTGTGGACGTTTTCAAGGCACTGGCACTGGGCGCGGACGGCGTGCTCATCTGCCGCCCCTTCGTCACGGCTGTCTACGGCGGCGGCGAAGAAGGCGTCAAGTGCTACATCGACAAGCTGGCCGGTGAGCTGGCCGACACCATGCAGATGTGCGGCGCGCACTCCATCGAGGAGATCACGCCGGATATGGTGCGGGTCTAAAAACATCGTTTATTAAAAAGCAGACATCCCCCTGAAAAGTCAAAAGATGATTTTTCAGGGGGGACATTATTTTGAAATAGAAAACTTCATTGCTGAATTATAATAGACCTGATATAATTTGAATGGTGGTGTATGGAGAAAACGGGGGTCGGCTGAAAATAAGAGGAATCTGAATATGATTACATTAAAGCAATATACAAATGAGGAAAATCAAATCTTTCCGCTGATTCAAGGCTTTTGGAAGGCACACAGCCACTACGACCAAAGCGGAGAAGAAGCACAGGAAGATTTGACCAACTGGACAAAAGACGGACATATTATTTATTTTATCCAACACGATGAAACCGTTGTGGGTTTTGCACATTTGGGCAGTCGGGGTGGAAAAACAGACTGGTTGGAAGAACTTTTTATTTTGCCAGAATATCAGGGAAACGGCTTCGGCAGTGAAGCAATTCATCAGTTGGAAGAGATTGTAAAGCAGTATTCCGCGTCGCTTTACATTGAAGCTGCTGCCCGGAATGAAGCGGCCATCCGGCTGTATCGAAAACTGGGATACGATTGTCTGAATACCATCACGATTCGCAAGGATTTCCCGGGCTACGAGTACGATGTAGTGCGAAAAGAAAAAATCCACGGGTTAGAGTTTGAGATTCGGAAGGACAAAGACTTCTGATTTGCTAAAATAACAAAGAAAAGCGGCGTCACAGCTAACCACTGTGATGCCGCTTTTGCGTTATCAAAAATTATTTCAGCGTCCCATCCAGCACCTGCTGATAGTACCACGGTTTCGGGGCGTGGAAGGTCTTTCCGCTGAGGAACTCGAAATCGGGCTGGTTGAAGTGGGGCATGGTCAGCTCCCACGCACAGAGGGCCTGATATTTGAGCTTCAGTTCGCGGTTGGCGGTGTTGTTGCCGTACTTGCTGTCGCCGAGGATGGGACAGCCGATGCTTGCCATGTGGGCGCGGATCTGGTGGGTGCGGCCGGTGATGAGCTGAACCTTGAGCAGAGCCAGACGGCCGGAGACGGCGATGGTCTCGTAGCGTGTCTCCACGTCCTTGGCACCCGGCTGCTTGTCCTCCACGATCTTCACGATGCCACGGTCGGCGTCCTTGAGCAAGTAGCCGCCGAGGGTGGCGTCCGGGGGCGTGGGACGGCCGAAGGTGACGCAGAGGTAAGTCTTTTTCACCTCACGGCTCTTGATGGCGGCGAGGAACAGCTCCTCGGCCTCCGGCGTCTTTGCGATGATGACAAGGCCGCTGGTGCCAGTGTCGAGGCGGTGGCAGAGGGCGGGGGTGTAGACGTCATTCTCCTTGTACTCGCCCTGCTGGTTGAGGTAGAGCAGAGCGCGGTTCAGCAGGGTGTCGTCGTCGGGACCGTCCACGGCGAGGCCAGCGGGCTTGTTGACGATGAGGATCTGCGGGCAGTCGTACACCACCTGCGCCGGGCCGCGGGCGTTTTTCCACGCCGGGCCGTCCACACGCTTGTCAGCGTCCAGAACATCGTCAAGGATGAACAGCTTGATCTCATCGCCTGCCATCACGCGGGTGGAGAGCGGCTGCTTTTTACCGTTCAGCTTGATTTTATTTTCGCGCAGGGCCTTGTTCAGACGGCCCGGGTTCAGCGCGGGGAATTGCTGCATCAGATAGTTGTCCAGCCGGGTGGGGGCGAGACATTTTACTTTCAATATTTTCACGGAAGGTTCCTCTCTAAATTAAGAATAGGTTAAGATTTGCTTTTATTGTAGCGAATCCGCCTTCTTACGTCAAGTTGGTTGTTTACTTTTTCAAAAAACAAGAGTATACTGTGCCGGTGCAAAAAGAATTCATCGGAATTTAACGATGGTTTCATCATCAAATCTCCATTTATGGTATAATGAGAGCCTTACATGATTGAAGAGGGAAGAAGGTATTGATATGACGAACGACAAGAAACTGATGCTCCTTGCAGGCGTTCTGGCTCTGGGGATGCTGGCCGGATGCAGCTCTGCCAGCGCTGCCAGTGCCGCCAGCGGCATGGCCGGTTCGATGCCCGCCGCCAGTGAAGTGGAAGAGGTGAGCAGCGAAATGCGCGTCCTGCCCGGCGAAGAGGGCGTCATGATGCCCATCGACCAGGGCAGTCTTGAAGAGATGAAGACTGGTTCCTACAAGTTCGCCGCGAACATCTCGAGCGTGGACGCCAAGAAGCGCCAGATGACCCTGACGGTCTACGGCTACGACGCTTACCGCGCCGAGGACGTGGACGCGCTGGATGTGGGCAGCGTTTTCAGCACCCATCTGGACGGCGCTGTGGAAGCACAGAACGTGACTGTGGAAAAAATCGAAAAGAATGAGGACAACGGCACCGTCTCCATCAACGGCGGCATCGAAGAGGGCGGCGTAGACCTCTGGCGCAGCGGCGACATCTACCGCACCGTCACCTACGACGACTACCCGGTCTACTACATGATGGGAGAACTCGTGCTGCCCGTGGACGACAGTGTGACCCTCAGCGACAGCTCCGCCAGCGTGGACGCTGTGCCGGTGGAGACGAACGGCGCCATCGAGGTGGGCAAGGCCGTCTCGGAGGACAAGGACAACTGGACGCCTTACAACACCACTGTCTTCACGAAGGACGGCATCGTCAGCAATATCCTCCGCATCTGGGTGCCGTGACGCGCGATTTTTGGGAAAACCCGTTGACAAATGGCCTGACTATGCTATAATCTGAAATGAACGCAAAGGAGCAGCATGCCCTTTGCGCGTGAATGGTAATTATGGCAAATGGCAAGGATGGGGCCAGAAGGATGTGTGCCGCCGCCCAGAGAGAACGCCCTTGGCTGAAAGGCGTTCCGGCAGAGCATTTTTTACGCCACCCCGGAGCTTCCGGCGAAACAAACCGGACGCTGCGCAGCGTTACAGCGCACAAAGCGGCAGGAGCGCCCCGGCGGCATTTCTGCAATTTGGGTGGTACCACGGAGCTTTTCAGACAGCCTTCGTCCCTTTTCGGGATGAGGGCTGTTTTTTGTTTTTTGCCCGACTGCCATAAAAACTGCGTCCGGAGGAGGACGCCGATACACGAGGAGAGATTAAAACTATGCAATGGACCGGTTTGAATGAACTGCGTGACAAGTACCTTACCTTCTTTGAGGGCAAGGGCCACCTGCGTCTGGACAGCTTCCCGCTCGTCCCGAAGAACGACCCCAGCCTGCTGCTCATCAACAGCGGCATGGCACCTATGAAGAAGTGGTTCCTCGCTCAGGAGGAGCCGCCCCGTCATCGCGTGACCACCTGCCAGAAGTGCATCCGCACCCCTGACATCGAGCGCGTGGGCATCACCGCCCGCCACGGCACCTTCTTCGAGATGCTGGGCAACTTCTCCTTCCAGGATTACTTTAAGGAAGAGGTCATTCCCTGGGCATGGGAGTTCCTGACTTCCGACGAGTGGATGGCTATCCCGAAGGATAAGCTGCACATCTCCGTCTACGAAGAGGACGATGAGGCTTACGACATCTGGACCAAGAAAGTGGGCGTTGCCCCTGACCACATGGTCCGTCTGGGCAAGGAAGACAACTTCTGGGAGCACGGCTCCGGCCCGTGCGGCCCCTGCTCTGAGATCTACTTCGACCGCGGCCCCGAGTATGGCTGCGGCAAGCCGACCTGCGGCGTGGGCTGTGACTGCGACCGCTATATGGAGATCTGGAACCTGGTGTTCAGCCAGTTCGACGCCGACGGCAAGGGCCACTACGAGCGTCTGGCACGCCCCAACATTGATACCGGCATGGGTCTGGAGCGTCTGGCCTGCGTGATGCAGGGTGTGGGCAATCTGTTCGAGGTCGATACCGTCCAGAGCGTGCTGCACCATGTGGAGCACATCGCCGGCAAGACCTACGGTGCTGACCCCAGGGAGGACATCTCCATCCGCGTCATCACCGACCACATCCGCAGCTGCACCTTCATGGTGTCTGACGGCATCCTGCCCTCCAACGAGGGCCGCGGCTACGTGCTGCGCCGTCTGCTCCGCCGCGCTGCCCGCCATGGCCGTATGCTGGGCATCAGCCGCCCCTTCCTCGTGGAGCTGGTGGAGACGGTCATTCAGTCCAGCGAGTCCGCTTACCCCGAGCTGCGTGAGCACGACGCCTATATCAAGAAGGTCATCGGCACCGAGGAGGCAAACTTTGCCCGCACCATCGACGCCGGCATGAACATCCTGAACAACATGATCGACGGTCTGGAAAAGGCTCACGAGCACCTGCTGAAGGGTCTGGACGTCTTCAAGCTGAACGATACCTTCGGCTTCCCCCTCGACCTGACCAAGGAGATCGCTGCGGAGCAGGGCATCGAGATCGACGAGGATGGCTTCCACGCCGAGATGACCAAGCAGAAGGAGCGCGCCCGTGCAGAGCGCCTCAAGAAGAACATCTCCGGCTGGAGCGAAGACCTGTTCGGTACTCTGACCGCTGAGCCCACCGAGTTCGTCGGCTACGACACCCTCAAGAGCGACAGCGTCGTTGTGGCTCTGAGCGACGAGGAGACTCTGACCGATGCCATCGCCACCGACGAGCAGGCCAAGGAAGGCGTGCTGGTCGTTCTCGATAAGACCCCGTTCTACGCTGAGATGGGCGGTCAGGCCGCAGACCACGGCGTCATCACCGGCGCTGAGTGCGTGCTGCGCGTACAGGACGTCAAGAAGACCCCCAAGGGCTACTATGTCCACACCTGCACCCTCGAGAGCGGCATCGTCCATGTCGGAGACCATCTGACCGCCCGCGTGGATAAGGAATACCGCATGGCCATCGCCCGCAACCACACCGCTACCCACCTGCTGCAGGCAGCTCTGCGCGAGGTCCTGGGCGACCACGTCCATCAGGCAGGCTCCTATCAGGACGCTTCCATCACCCACTTCGACTTCACCCACTTCAGCGCTGTCACTCCCGAGGAGCTGATCCGTGTGCAGAAGATCGTCAACGACAAGATCTTCGAGTCGATGAACGTCACCGTCAAGGAGATGCCCATCGAAGAGGCCAAGAAGCTGGGCGCTATGGCTCTGTTCGGCGAGAAGTACGGCAAGGTCGTCCGTGTTGTTGATATTGAGGGCTGGTCCACCGAGTTCTGCGGCGGCACCCACGTCAAGAACACCGCTCAGATCGGCGGCTTCAAGATCGTCAGCGAGAGCTCTGTTGCTGCCGGCATCCGCCGTATCGAGGCTGTCACCGGCCGCAATCTGCTGATTCGTGCCAATATGCAGGAAGCGATGCTGCACACTGTGGCTAACACCCTGAAGGCAAACAACGTCGCCGCTCTGCCCGCTCGTGCTGAGGCTGTCATGGCTGAGAACAAGGCTATGAGCAAGGAGCTGGAGGACATCAAGGCAAAGGTCGCTGCTTCCAAGGTCACCAGCCTGTTCGACAACGCTGAGACCGTCGGCGGCGTCAAGATCGCTTCCGCTTACTTCACCGGTACCTCCGGTGACACCCTGCGCGGCATGTGCGACACCATCCGTGACAATGCCAAGGCTGCTGCTGTGGCTGTTCTGGTGGGCAAGTCTGACGACAAGATCACCATGGCTGTTACCGTGACCAAGGACGCTCAGGCAAAGGGTCTGAAGGCCGGCAATCTCGTCAAGGAGATCTCTGCCATCGCAGGCGGCAAGGGCGGCGGCAAGCCCGACTTCGCTATGGCTGGTCTGAAGGATGAGACCAAGATCGACGAGGCTCTGGCCGCTGTCAAGAGCATCGTGGAGAAGCAGCTGGGCTAAGGAATAACCTCTCCGTCATCGCTGCGCGATGCCACTGCCCGGGTTGCGGCACCCAGCATCCGCAGCGCTTTGCTTGCGTCTTGCTGGCCGCGGCCCCAACAGCGACTCCCTGTTTCCGCCACTGGCGGCGGTCGTCGTTGTTGCTCCTATCGAGGGGAGGCTTTGGCATTCCGGAAAGCCTTGCCTTTTCGCCAGAGGCTCCCCTCGGTAGGGGAGCTGTCGAGCGAATGCGAGACTGAGAGGTTGACTCATTGAAAATATTGGAAGGAGCGATTCCCATGGAAGATTGTCTGTTTTGCAAAATTGCAGCGGGGGACATCCCCTCGAAGAAGCTCTATGAGGACGAGCAGGTGGTGGCATTCTACGACATCGCCCCGCAGGCCAAGGTGCATTTCCTGGTCATCCCCAAAAAGCACATCTCCTCGGCCGCTGCGCTGACCGAGGAAGACGGCGCTCTGCTGGGCCATGTCTTTGCGGTCATCGCAAAGCTCGCCAAGGAGCAGGGCCTCGACAACGGCTACCGCGTCATCTCCAATGTGGGCGAGGACGCTGGCCAGACCGTCAAGCATCTGCACTTCCATGTTCTGGGCGGCGAGAAGCTGCCTGTCTGATTCCGAAAAAGTAAGGGAGATCGTTGAATATGGCTAAGACTTATACGCTGAATGTCGCGGGCCTGACCCGTGAGCTGACCATCTGCAAGGTGAACGACCACATGGACATTGCGGCCTTCATCATGCTGGGCGACGCCGAGCTGACGGTGGCTGCTGCCGCTGAGCTGCTCAAGAAATGCCCGGATTTTGACATCCTGCTGACCGCTGAGGCCAAGGGCATCCCGCTGGCTCACGAGATGAGCCGCCAGAGCGGCAAGCCCTACGTCTGCGCACGCAAGGGCGTCAAGCTGTATATGCCCGACCCTGTTGTCGTCGAGGACCAGTCCATCACTACTGCTGGCAAGCAGAAGCTGGTCATCGACCGCAAGGAACTGGACAAGATGAGCGGCAAGCGGGTGCTGGTCGTGGATGATGTCATCTCCACCGGCGGCTCTCTCAAGGCTCTGGACGAGCTGGCCGAGCAGACCCAGTGTACCATCGTGGGTCAGGCCGCCGTTCTGGCCGAGGGTGATGCTGCCCAGCGCAAGGACATCATCTTCCTCGAGCCGCTGCCTCTGTTCCTCCACTAAACCGATATGCGACGCCCGCTCTGCGCGTTCTGCCTGAGTGCGCTGGGTGTATTAGCGTTATGCTCATTTTTGCCGCAGATGGGGCTTTTGCTGCCGTCTGCGGCAATTTTTGTTGTATTCTGCCTGCTGGTCTGGTGGAGAGGCGGGGCCGCGAGAGGGTATGCGGTCTGCCTGCTTCTGGGCGCAGTGCTGGGCGTCGGCATCATGAAAACGACCGGCGCGCGGCTGGCAAAGATACAGGACGCTTACGCCGGGAGAGACGTGACCCTCACCGCCGAAGTGGAGAGCACAGGCCGCGCTTACACGGCGGGCCGGGTGAGCGCCGTGCTAATGGTGGAAAAAGTGGACGGGAAAGCTGTCCACTTCCGGGTGGAGTGCGCCAGTCTGCCCAAATGTGAGGCCGGAGGCCGCATCCGGGGCCGTTTTTCGCTGGATGTGCCGGATGCCACCCAGCGTCTGGACGACTACGCCGACGGCATTGTCCTCAGCGCGGAATATCTGTCCGGGATGCTTCGTCTTGGGCAGAGCGAGAGCTTCCGAGCCCGGACGACTCGGCTCCAGGCGGCGCTGAGCCGCGCCCTGCGAAAAGGTATGGCCGAAAACACCGGCGGCGTTCTGGCCGCGATGGTGGTGGGCGACCGGAGCCATCTGACTTCGACTCTTCGCAGTGCCTACCGGGGCGCGGGGCTTTCCCATGTGCTGGTGGTGAGCGGCCTCCACGTCACCATCTTCTGCGGCCTGCTGGATGCTCTGCCCCACAAGGAGCGGGAGCGGAGCCGAGCTTACCGGCGGGCGAGGTCGCTGCTCCGGGCCGGAACGGCTCTTCTGCTGGTGGGCATCACCGGCGCGACGCCCTCTGTCCTCCGGGCGGCGGTGGCGGTCTGGGTCAGCTCCCTCGGCGTCTGGGTGGGAGGCCCGGCGGATACGCTCACCTCGCTGGGCGCGGCAGGCGTCCTCATGTGTCTGGGCAACGGGTACGCGGTCTATGACGTGGGCTTCGAGCTGTCGTTTGCGGCAGTGATGGGAACACTGGCCGGTGCTGAGTGCGCAGGGCGTGGGCGGGAGCGCTATTACGACAGAAAGAAGAAACGGAAAAGCCGCCGGGAGAAACCATCCCGCGCAGTGCTCATCTTCCGGCGCTTTGCGGGCGGCGTGTGGGACTCGCTCTGCGTCTCCCTCTGTGCATCGGCGGCGACCTTCCCGGTGCTGGTGCTGCGGGGGATGAGCACAACGGTCTGGGCTGTGGCGTCGGGCGTGGCCGTCCTCTGGCTGGTGGGGCCGATGCTGAGCTTCGGCCTCGGTGCAGCTCTGCTGGGTCTGGCCGCGGAGGGCTTGCCTTTGTTTGAAATCATCCGCCGCCCAGTGGCCTTCTGTGCCGAAGGGCTGGCATGGCTGATGAACGAGTGGGCTTTCCGGGTGTCCGTTCTGCCGGGAGCGTCCCTCTGGTTTGATGGGACCTATGCCGCACTGGTGTGTCTTGCGCTGATCCTGCTTTGCGTAATGGCAATGCGGCGGCACATCCGACTCCGGGTAGCTCTGCCGACGGTCATTCTGCTGGCAACGCTGGCTATCGGACTGGAAACGGCTCTGAACTGGAATGTGGTGAACATCGAGCTGGTGGGGACCCGGGCTGCGCCTGCCGTCGTCATCACCCAGAGGGAGAAGGCAGTCGTCCTCTTCCGGGGCAGCAGCATCACCCGGCGGGCGGTGGAAAGCCAACTGGAAAAGCGGGGCGTGAGGACGGTGGAACTTCTGGTTGACCTGCGGATGCAGCCGGAAGAACCCTGCCGTATCGAAGCCCAAAAGCGCATCAATGCCGCTGCTCTGGCCGAGAACACCACCCGCTGTGCTTCCTGCGGCAAAGTGGACTTGGAACTTTTCCGCACCCGGCAGGGCTGCATTCTGCGGATGCGTGTCGGCGGGCAGAGGTTCATCACCCTCAGCGGCACGGTCCGGCCTGCAAAGCCCATCCGGGCCGAGTGGCTGCTGGCCTCGTCGGCAAGGCCGGACAATATCCGGTACACCGACTGCCTGACCCTGAGCAGCAAATACCGCTGGATGGAAGAGGACGCAGAGCCTGTCTCGCGGCTGCGCCTCCGTCTCGAGGGGTGAGCGCTTTTCAAAGCGGGCAGAGTATGATAAAATAAAATAATCCTAATATAAAGGAGCCGATCATTTGGCAACGGAAACGAAACTCCGGCAGCTGGCCCAGGGTGGCTGTCCGGTCTACTATTTTTATTCCAGCGAGCGCTATCTTGTCCGACAGGCTGTGGCCCGGGCGGCAAAGCTTCTGGCCGAGGGTGAGGACGAAGAAACGACCGTTCTGGACGGTGCTGCGCCCGAAATCGAGCAGCTCATCATGGCGGCAGGCACCATCTCCTTCTTCGGGACGCGGCGCGTGGTGCTTCTGCCCGAGGTGGACCCCGCCGCCTACAGCGACAAAGACCTCGACGAGCTGTGCGCCACGCTGGCCAGCCTCGAGAATGCCGTGGTGGTGCTGGGCAGCGTGTTCGAGATGGAGCGCAATAAGCTCAAGCTGGGCAAGCGGGCGCAGAAGCTCATCGCCCAGTGTACTAAGGTCGGCTTTGCCGAAGAGCTGGCCAAACCCAAGCCCTACGAGCTGAAGGTCATGGTGATGGACCGCGCCAAGGCACAGGACACCACCCTCTCCGAGGGTACGGCGGCGGCTCTGCTGGAACGCTGCGGCGAAGACCCGTTCCTTCTCGAGAACGAGGTGGACAAGCTCTGTGCTCTCTCTGGCTACCAGACCGCGACCACGGCCATGGTGGCCGAGATGGGTACTGTGAGTCTCGAGGCCGACGTCTTCGAGATGATACGGATGATCACGGCGAAAAACGCCACCGGTGCCTGCAAAAAGCTGCAAACGCTTCTCCGCCTGCAGCAGGAGCCCATCCCCATCACGGCGGCCATGATCGGCAGCTATGTGGATCTCTATCGGGTCAAACTGGGCGCAGCCAAGCGGAAGAGCTACAGCACCGTGTTCAAGGATTTCGGTTACAAGGGCAGCGACTACCGGCTCAAGCGTTCTGCCGAGACAGCCAGCCACTACACGCTGCCCCAGCTGGAAGCCTGTATGCAGATCTTGCTTGAGCTGGACAAGAGTCTGAAAAGCCAGCCCGTGAGTGCGCAGACCCTGCTGGAAACGGCGCTCTGCCGTCTGGCGATGGCGGGAGGAAGAAGATGAGTGAGAAACTGGAACTGCTGCACACCGACCGTGTGCTCATCGTGGAGGGCAAATACGATGCGGCCCGTCTCTCTCATCTGACCGACGCCATGATCCTGCTGACGGACGGCTTCGGCATTTATAAGGATAAGAAGCGTCAGCAGCTCTTCAAACAGCTGGCCCACAAAAATGGCCTTATCCTCCTGACGGACTCCGACGCGGCGGGCTTCCGCATCCGCACCTACATCACAAATCTGGTGGGGGAGAAGAACGTGGTGCAAGCCTATGTTCCGGCCATCCACGGCAAGGAAAAGCGGAAGGCTCAGCCCGGCAAAGAGGGGCTTCTGGGGGTCGAGGGCGTGGACGATGCCCTCGTTTTGCAGGCGCTCCGGGACGCTTTGGGCGAAGAAGCTGGCATTGCCCCTGCAAAGCCGGAGGGGCGGCAAATTACTTATACCGACCTCTATGAGTGGGGGCTTTCGGGTACGGCGGGCTCGGCTGAGCGGAAAACAAAGCTGCTCTGCGCTCTCGGCCTGCCGCCCCGGCTCTCGAAAAAAGAGCTGGTGGAAGCCCTCAACCGCCTTTACAGCTACGAGCAGCTGGACGAAATGCAGTCGGAACTGCTCAAAACATGAAAATACAGTAAACTCTCCCAAGAAAAACATGAAAAAGATTCAAGCGAGACTTCTGGGAGATTTGCCGTAACCTGTGATATAATCAATATACTGTGCGCCCGTCGTGGACGAAACGACGGGCGCAGATTTTTGCAAGGTGCAATAAAGGAGACAATCAATGGAACGCGAAAAACTCAAATCGAGACTCGGGTTCATCCTCCTTTCCGCTGGCTGCGCGATCGGCATCGGAAATGTGTGGAAGTTCCCTTACATGGCAGGTCAGGGCGGCGGCGGCGCTTTTGTGCTGTTCTACCTGCTGTTCCTCGTCATTCTGGGCCTGCCCATCATGACCATGGAGTTCGCCGTGGGCCGTGCCAGCCACAAGAGCCCGGTGCGCGCCTATCAGGCCCTCGAAAAGCCCGGTCAGAAGTGGCACATCCACGGCTACTTCACTCTCATCGGCTGCTACCTGCTGATGATGTTCTACACCACGGTGGCCGGCTGGATGCTCCACTACTTCTACATGACCGCTGCCGGTAAGCTGGTGGGCCTTGACACCGACCAGGTGGCCGGTAAGTTCACCGATATGCTGGCAAGCCCGCTGACCATGGGCTTTTGGATGGTGGTCGTTGTGGCCATCGGCATCTTCGTCTGCGCCCGCGGTTTGCAGAACGGCCTCGAGAAAGTCACGAAAGTCATGATGATCGCCCTGCTGGTCATCATGGTGGTGCTGGCAGTCAACAGCATGTTCATGCCCGGCGCAAAGGAGGGCCTGACCTTCTTCCTCGTACCCGACTTTGAGCGGATGAAGGAAGTGGGCATCGTCAATACGCTGGTGGGGGCCATGAATCAGGCGTTCTTCACCCTGAGCCTCGGCATCGGTGCAATGGCCATCTTCGGCAGCTACATCGGCAAAGAGCACGCTCTGCTGGGCGAGAGCGTCCGCGTCGTGGTGCTGGATACCTTCGTCGCCATCACCGCCGGCCTCATCATCTTCCCGGCCTGCTTCACTTACGGTGTGGACCAGACCAGCGGCCCCAGCCTCATCTTCATCACCCTGCCCAACATCTTCGCAAATATGGCGATGGGCCGTCTGTGGGGCAGCCTGTTCTTCCTGTTCATGGCCTTTGCGGCACTTTCCACCGTGCTGGCCGTCTTCGAGAACATCATCTGCTGCGGCATGGAGCTGACCGGCTGGAACCGTCAGAAGTCCAGCCTCGTCAACTTCTTCCTCATCATCGCCCTCTCTCTGCCCTGTGTGCTGGGCTACAACGTCTGGGCCTGGGACGGCTTCGCCATCTTCGGCGGTGCGGTGCTGGATGTGGAGGATTTCCTCGTCAGCAACCTCTTCCTGCCGCTGGGCTCCCTCGTCTACCTGCTGTTCTGCATCACCCGCTACGGCTGGGGCTGGGACAACTACAAGAAGGAAGTCAACACCGGCGACGGCCTCAAGATGCACGACTGGATGCGCGGCTACCTGACCTATGGCCTGCCCCTCATCGTCCTGTTCATCTTCGTGTTCGGCCTGTACGATAAGTTCATCGCCTGATAAAACAAAAATACGGGATGCTTCATTTTACAGCATCCCGTATTTTTTATCGCTTTATTTCACATACCGGCCTTCGCAGATATTCTTGCAGCAGGCGCTGATGGGGAACCAGCAGCAGTCGCGGCAGATGTCGGCGAGGATCTCTGGCGTGGCTTTGGCGTCGATCTCGCGGATGAGGTCCTGGTAGACGTAATCCTTTTCCTCGAGACCGAAGTATTCCACCGTCTTTGCATCGTAGCGCTTGACCTTTTCCTGCGTGTCGCAGAGGTCAGTTCCCAGCTTGTTGGGGCAGCAGGAACAGAGTGTATCCGTGGAGAAGGTGAGGTGGATGGTGGTGCCGGGAACATCCCGCAGCTGATGCACCACGTCGGTCATGTGGGCCACGAAATCGTTGTCATAGCCTTTGCCGGAGTAGCCCTGCGTGCAGAGCAGATGATGGGGACGAAGTACGATGCTCATGCTTTCAGCCCCGGAATGCGCTTCCGCAGATTCAGGCCGATGACGCAGGCCAGAACTGCCTTGATGATGGCAGTGGGGATGAAGGGCAGGACGCAGGCGGTGATACCCACGGCGACGGTGCTGTGGGCGACGACCACGAACATTGCAACGCCCACCACATAGTTGACCACCGTGCCGACGATGACAGCGGTGACGAAAGCACCCTTAAAGGCGTCACGGTGCTCCACGCCGAGGCCGATGATGTAGGCCATCAGGGGGAAAGAGATGAGGAAGCCGCCGGTGGGGCCGACGAACTTATCGAAACCTCCGGAGAAGTTGGCCAGCACCGGCACGCCCACGGCACCCAGTGCCAGATAGACCAGCGTAGCGATGGCGGAAAGCTTGGAACCCAGCACCACAGCAGCCAGCGTGATGGCGAAGGTCTGCATGGTCATGGGGACGCCCAAAGGCATCGGGATGGAGAGCTGGGCCATGACGGCGATGACGGCGGCGAACAGACCTGCATAGCAGATGTCCCGCACAGAGAACTTGGACTTGGTGGCCGCAGCGGCCTGGGTGTTCTGACTCATAAGAATTGTTCCTCCTATACATTCTGGCCCAAAGCGGCCATACTCCCAGTATGGCAGACTGCAAACGCTGCGTCAACTTTGGATTTGCGAAGGGGTTTACAATTTAAAACGAAAAACAAAACAGAAAAATACACAAAAGATGTCGCTTTTGGTTGTGAAATGTGCTATACTAAATCTTAGCTATAAGAAGCACACCAGTGATATATAGAGAGGAGAACATCATGCAGCATGAAACCGTGATCGTGCTGGACTTTGGCGGCCAGTACAATCAGCTCATCGCGCGCCGCGTCCGCGAGAATAATGTCTACTGTGAGATCTATTCCTATAAGACGGACCTGTCCGTCATCAAGGCGAAGAACCCCAAGGGCATCATCTTCACCGGAGGCCCCAACAGCGTCTATCTGGAGGATTCGCCCACCATTGACCCCGAGATCTTCAGCTGGGGCGTGCCTGTGCTGGGCATCTGCTACGGCAGTCAGCTCATGATGCACCTGTTGGGCGGCCGTGTCTGCCGCGCCCCGGAGCGCGAGTATGGCAAGACCGAGGTCTTCGTGGACAACAGCAGCAAGATGTTCACCGATGTGCAGCCCTCCACCGTCTGCTGGATGAGCCACAACGACTATATTGAGCAGGCTGCGCCCGGTTTCAAAATCACTGCCCACACCGTCAACTGCCCGGTGGCCGCAGCTGAGAACGAGGAAAAGGGGCTGTACGCCGTTCAGTTCCACCCCGAGGTGCTCCACACCGCTGAGGGCAAGAAGATGCTGCACAACTTCGTGTACAACGTCTGCGGCTGCACCGGCGACTGGAAAATGGACTCCTTCGTGGAGAACAACGTCGAGGCCCTGCGGAAGCGCATCGGCAGCGGCAAGGTGCTCTGCGCCCTGTCCGGCGGCGTCGATTCCTCCGTGCTGGCTGCCATGCTGGCCAAGGCCATCGGAAAGCAGCTGACCTGCGTGTTCGTAGACCACGGCCTGCTGCGCAAGAACGAGAAGGAAGAGGTCTGCGCTGTCTTCGGCCCCGGCAACGCCAACGGCTTTGACATCAACTTCATCTGCGTGGACGCCCGTGACCGCTACTTTGCAAAGCTGGCCGGTGTCACCGAGCCCGAGCGCAAGCGCAAGATCATCGGCGAGGAGTTCATCCGCGTCTTTGAGGAACAGGCAAAGCAGATCGGCAAGGTTGATTTCCTCGCACAGGGTACCATTTACCCCGATGTCGTCGAGAGCGGTCTGGGCGGTGAGTCCACCGTCATCAAGAGCCACCACAACGTCGGCGGCCTGCCTGACACCGTGGACTTCAAGGAGCTGGTCGAGCCGCTGCGCAACCTGTTCAAGGATGAAGTCCGTCAGGCTGGCCGTGAGCTGGGTCTGCCCGAGTATCTGGTCAGCCGCCAGCCTTTCCCCGGCCCCGGTCTGGGCATCCGCATCATCGGCGAAGTGACCCCCGAGAAGGTCGCTATCGTGCAGGACGCCGACGCCATCTGGCGTGAGGAAATCGCCAAGGCCGGCCTTGATAAGGAGATCAGCCAGTATTACGCCGCTCTGACCAATATGCACAGCGTCGGCGTTATGGGCGACGAGCGCACCTACGACTACGCCGTGGCCCTGCGCGCTGTCACCACCACTGACTTCATGACCGCCGAGAGCTACAATATGCCCTGGGACGTGCTGGGTACTGTCACCAGCCGCATCGTCAATGAGGTCAAGCATGTCAACCGCGTGTTCTACGACTGCACCGGTAAGCCGCCGGCCACGATCGAGCTCGAATAATGGAATATGGGGAAATAAAACGTGCCTACGATTGAAAAAATGATGAAACTTGAAAAAATGACATCACTTTGACATCATCCGCTTCAAAAACACTTGCTGGATGTACAGAGAACTGGTAGCACGGTTTATTATCGAAGAATAATTTGAAAGCCCCGGAAAGCAACGAGAAATCGAAACTTTCCGGGGATTTTTTGACATCGTGACATCACAAAACGGGCCGTGACATCACCTGTTTTCGGCCTAGCCGAGTGACATCAAATCAGAGTCATCGTTGTTAGAAGTGGGGGAGCCGATGGCCTCCAGCTTCGACACAAGCTCCTGCTGCTTGTTAGGGTACAAATGGGCATAGGTCCGCATGACGACGGGAACAGTATCGCCGATTCGCTTGGCTACCAGAACAATAGAGTATCCAAGTTCGATACAGAGAGAAACGTGGCTGTGCCGAAGATCATGGACGCGAATGTCTGGCAGATAGGTTAGCTGGGTGCAGCGGGTCAGTTCTTTGTTAAGCGCTGTGCATGTCATGTAGAACACGCGGTCGTCCGGGGTTAGCCCGTAGAGCCGGGAACAGTAGGTGCGGAATTCTTCGGCCAACCAATGTGGAATAGGTACATTTCGGTTGCCTCCTTTTTTGCTGTTCTTGGTGGGGCCAAGGATGTCCTGCCCTTTTTTCTGTGGTAGGTCTTGTAGATGCGCAACTGGTCATCATCGGTCAGGTCTTTGGGCAACAGCGCCAGCATCTCACCCTCGCGGCATCCCGTCCAGAATAGAATATCAAATGCCAGAAGATAGGCCTCATTGCGGAATTCTTTCCGCAAAAGCTCATACTGGTCTTTCGTGATGATAAGCATTTCCCCGGCGACGGAGGAACCCATGTAGCCAGAGGCATCGCACGGATTGAAACGCAGGCCGTAGAACGTCTGGGCATAGTTGAAGAGCGCGGTCAACTGTGCGTGAATGGTGTAGAGGTATGTTTCCGAATAGGGGAGGCCAGTGGCTTCGCCCATTTCTTTGATTCGCTGCTGCCAATCTCGAATATCAAGAGCGGTGATCTCGTTCATTTTCCGGTTTCCGAGAAGCGGAACGATTTTGGTGTCAAAAATATTTCGCTTGGTGTCCATTGTGGTGTCGCGGACATGGTGCTCCCGGTCATTGAAATATAGCTCCACGAAGCTGGCAAGAGTCATATCACAGCTCTTGGCCTTTTGCAGATGGAATTCGCGCTCCTACTCCTGCGCTTCACGTTTGGTTTTGAAGCCGCGCTTGCGCTTCTGTTTTCTTTTTCCGGTGAAATCAGCGTAGCGAAATTGGCAGTATCAGGTGCCAGTTTTTTCATCCTTATAGCAGGGCATTAGAATATACCTCCTGACGTGTTTAGAAATCCCCGACCATTTTTATAATGGCCGGGGTCTTTTTTATTTGGCGATGATAGAATTGAAATCGTCGATACAACGCCAAGCAGAAGCGCAAGGACCGCTGTATCACCGACTACTATGAGCACCTGCGGACAGGCAAGCAGGAAAAGCTTTTCCATGAGCTGATCGTCCAGATCGGCAACAAAGATGATATGGGGGTCCTGACCGAGAATGGCGCACTGGCAAAGGAACTGCTGGACGAGTATATGCAGGGCTTCCAAGAACGTA
>OOBW01000223.1_pt1 | contig 52703 bp, 41 predicted proteins | sample 1671701 | NCBI WGS metagenome assembly OOBW01 (sample SAMN06348183, study PRJEB24527) | human gut metagenome | biome: human gut; feature: ankylosing spondylitis patient; material: feces | host: Homo sapiens | place: China | collected 2015-10 | reverse complement strand
GTCCCCGCCGCCACCGCCATTGTTGTTGTGGTTTCCGCCACCACCACCGCCGCCGCCAGACGAACCGCCGAAGTTGCGGTTGAACGCCGTCATGTACTGGGCGTAGCCCGTGGAACCCTTGCCGAAACAGCCGTAATCACCGTTTGCCATGGTAGGAGTAGCATATCAAGTCAACGGTCAGTTTTTTGATATTTAGTTATTGTGTGTTACCATTTGTCGATTTTTAATTTTGCTTTTCGCTTAACCTTAAACCAGAAGCTATTTGAATATTTCTCGTTATGGACTAAAATTTCATACGCCTCCATAGTTCCAGCAGAATATACAAAGCCGAATAATCCGACTGACAATCCTAAAAAGACAAGCGAATGATAGTGTGTCCATGGAATTATTCCTCGAACGGTAATAGCGAGTGTCAAAAGACCTATGATGAACAGAACTGTGCAAGGGATAGCAACAACCATGTTCTTTTTCTTCATGGAACGATATTCGTCAGTTAGTACCTTTAGAAATTCATAATCAAAAAGCAAACTCTCTTTTTTCAAAATTGTGTATTCATCTTTTGAAATGAACATTGAAACCACAAGAGCAATAATTCCTGCAAGTATGCAAATGGACATACCCAACACTTTCCATGCAGTCGTTGTCTGAAACACGGTGTAGGGTATTCCAGCTAAAGCAAACAAGGCGAATCCAGCACCAAAATATTTGCAAGTCTTTTTCTCGTTGGCGATATAGCCAACAGCCATTTCTCTGCTTACATAATAGCCTTTTTCATCTGCACTACTTTCCGTTTTTTCATCTTTCAGCAGAAAGTCAATGGATACCTCAAAGACATTTGAAAGCAACAGCAGTTTTTCTGTTTCTGGATATCCTTGATTATTCTCCCATTTGCTGATTGCTTGTCGGGTTGTTCCCACAAACTCTGCAAGAGCTTCTTGAGACAGACCTTTTTCTTTTCTGAGTTTGTAAATTTTTTCTCCTAAATTCATAGGTGATACCTCCTTTGGTTTTGATAGCATAATTCTACCAAAGCAAGGTGTCATTATCTATCTTTCGGGAAATGCACTTTGTCAACTTCAAGTTGCAGATATGTTTTCCAGTGCATAACTGTCCTTTTTCAAACTTGCCGGCGGCGAACGGTTTGTTAAAATCGTTTTCGGACGGCAAGTCCACAAGGGATAGCCGCTTTAGCGTCGTAAGGGAGTGTAGCTCCCTTGACGGAGCAAAGTGACGAAGCATTCTCGGTCGGGCAGTTTTCTCCTGCTGACTGGGAATGAAGCTCCGCAGGACGCACTACTCTCGATAGAGAATATAGAAGTGCGCGTTTTAGCTCCTAAAGGGATTTTATCAGTTCGCCTAACAGGAATTTAGTAACGCAAAAGGAAATATATGACATATACCCAGCTAAGTAATCCATGAAAAATCGCCCAACCGACAGACTTCCACGTTGTATAACTAATAACCATAGCTAATGCACTTCCAAAAGTTATTCCTGATTTTACCGTTTTCTTGACATTCGTTGATTTATTATCTTCCACGTTTGTTTCCTCCACAACTTCCGATTTATCGCTCAGTTTTCGTATTCAAATTATACCATAAAACTTGTGTACACTTCTACCGCAACTTTAGAATATATGAGAAATGCCCGAACATTTTTCGTTCGGGCGGTCTCGGCATCAATCATAGGTCGGCTTAAATTTCACGATAGCTTCTGCCTGTGCCTTGCAAGCGCTCTCCTGCCGCGCCCTCCGGCATCTATCCGCGCTCTTGCTCATACCATCTAACAACTATATACCGGGAGGGATATCGTGTGCTGCTGACCTTGCTGCAATTTTTCGCCACAAAATTTCTGTTTCTGGCGCTCCATCTGGAAAGCGGAAGTTTCCCCAAACCGCTCTCCGCCCGGGAAGAGCAGGCCGCCTTTGCTGCCCTGCGGGCTGGGGATGCCGCTGCACGCGAAAAGCTCATCCGGCACAATCTGCGTCTGGTCGCACACATCGTCAAAAAATACTACGCCCTCCCCGGCGACCAGGAGGACCTGGTCTCCATCGGCACCATTGGCCTGATGAAAGCAGTGGACACCTTCGACTCCACCCGCCGGGCGCGGTTCTCCACCTATGCCAGCCGGTGCATCGAAAACGAGATCCGGATGCAGTTCCGGCGGGAGCGCAAGAGCGGGCAGACCGTCTCCTTACAGGAAACCTTGGAGGCAGACGGGGACTCGGCGCTGACCTTAGCGGACGTGATACAGGACAGCTTTTGCATGGAGGAATGCTGTGAGAAGAAGGCAGACCTGCACCGGGTGCGGCAGCTGCTGGAAATGCTGCCCGCGCGGGAGCGGCAGATCCTGCTGCTGCGGTACGGGCTGGCCGGGCAGCCGCCCCTGACCCAGCTGGAGACCGCCGGGCTGCTGGGCATCAGCCGCAGCTATGTGTCCCGTCTGGAAAGCCACGCGCTGTGCCAGCTGCGCCAGCATTGGGACAAAAAACCGGCGCAGGAGTGAAACATTTCTCCTGTGCCGGTCTCGGAATCCTTATTCGGTCAGCGCGCTTGCCTGGATCTCGTCCAGCTGCTCAAAGGTGTACAGCCGGTTCAGCGCCTCGACCAGCTCCCTTTTGGAAAGGCGCGGCGGCAGGCCCAGTGCGTTCAGTAGCTTTGCCTTGCGCTCTGCGCTGCCCGGCTTGCCGGAGAGCCCCCATTCGTACAGGTCCGTGTAGGTGATCTGCCGACCTTCCGGGCGGGCAGGCGCTGCGCCTGCCTCAGCCCCGAGGGCATCCCGCAGAGCCTGCAGAACGATGGCATCCTCCACACCTTCCACCCCCAGCAAACCTTCCTTGCCGGGCTGCTCCTTGCGCTTTTCCTTGCCATGAATGGCGGGCACATAGGCCTGCACCACATTCTTTTCGCCCACCAGATTCGTGATGTAGTTCCGGATGCGGAAGCCCGCCGCATCCGAATCCGTCAGCAGGATCAGCCCGTTTTTCTGCGCCAGCGCTTTGAACAGCTGCTGGCGCTTTTTGTCTTTGTAAATGCCAAATCCATCCGTCAGCAGGATCATGGCATCGGTCAGGTGCGCAAGGCGGGCGGCATCGTATTTGCCCTCCACGATCAGCACCCGGCCGGTATGGATCATTTCATTCTGCATCATCGTCCACTCCCTGCCATGGCCAGCCGGCACAGCGCCGTTTCCAACAAGATCTGCTCTTCCACCGGCTGGCTCTTCAGGCTCTGGTCCAGCTCCAGCAGCACCTGCAGGCAGGCTTCGATCTGCCCCAGCGTATAGTGCGACGCCGTTTCGGCCGAGCGCTTGAGCCGGTAATCGCTGCCCTTGTAGCCAAAGTCCTTGAACACCGTACTGTAGTTCTTTTTGCGGGCCGCGCCCAGCTTGACCCGGTACAGATCCACATAGCTGCCGATCATGGCCGCCGTGATGGCAATGGGCTCCTGCTGCAGGCGCAGAAGGGTCTGCAATTTCTTGCAGGCACCGGTGGCGTTTTTGGCGGTGATCATGCGGATCATCTCAAACACATCGGCTTCCAGGCTCACAGTGCCCATATCGGCCACCATGGCAGCGGTCACGGTCTGGTAGCCGGACAGCGCACAGAGCTTGTCCACCTCGTTTTCCAGCAAAAATGGATCCTCACCGCAGCGTTCCAGCAACGCAGCAGCCGCGCCGTCCGGCAGTGAGGTTCCCTGTGCCTTTGCCCGGTCGATCATCATAGCCTTGAGCTCAAAGGGCCGGGGCTTGGCCAGCTCTTCAACGTAGCCGATGGTCTTGCACTGGGCAATGAGTTTCTGGGCCGATTTCCCGGCCTTGAGCTTGTTGCGCTCCAATGGGAACACACTGCCCAGCACCACCACCGCATTTTCCAAGCTGGCCAGCGTACTGCACAGCTCGTCCAGATCCTTTGCGCCGTATGCGCCCGGGTCCACCTCCGGCAGCACCACCACGCGGCGGGTGCCAAAAAAAGAGATGGTGCCCGCCGCCATGATCAGTCCTTCGATTTCCGGAGCCGCACCGTCCAGCACGGTTGCGTCCTCGTCACTGTCTGCCGAGAGGATGCGGACAGCCGCATTCACCGCCTGCCGCACCAGATACCGCTCTGTGGAATAAAAATAGTACACCGGGCAGCCTTTGTCGGCCAGCTGCCGGAGTTTTGCCTCGGTCGCCAAACCCGCGGCCCCCTTTCGGATGAATTGTTATAATACCCATATAGTGTACCACATTCCGGCCGGATTGCAAAGCATCACTCTGCCCGCCAGCCGCCGGAAGGGCGCAGACTGAGGGAAGCATATACCGCTTCCCCGCCCTGCATCCATTGGTAATGATCACTCCGGCTCAGCAGCTGTTCCCATTGCACGGCCTCCGGCTTTGCCGGAGATGCCAGCAGCCACTGCACCCGGACCGGTTCGGCCAGCGTCACCGTCCCGCTCACGGTCACGAACTGCTGCTCCCCGATGGTCAGCCGCACAAGGCAGCCGAACCGGGTACGCAGGGTCTCCACTGCTGCGGTCTGCGTCTGCCGGGTGACGGCGCTTCCCACCGGCTGCACTGCCACTCGGCACATCGTCCGGGCAGGCAGCGTGCAGGCATTTTCCGGGTCCAGACGCAGGTCTGCCAGCAGTTCCACCGTGGTCACGCCCCGGCGGGCCAGCTGGTTTTCCACCGCCCGCTGAGTGGATGCCCCACCCCGGAACAGCACCACGGCTGTGTGATTCTGGCTGACCACCACCGCCGGGCTGTTGGCACTGCCCACAAGGTCGATGTGCACCACATCCCGGCACAGGGCGTTGCCTGCGCCAATGGCAAGGACGACCGTCATCAGGATGCCCGGTACAGCCACCCACAGCCGTACCTTCCAGAGATGTGCCAGCCCGCACAGAGCCATCAGCAGCAGACAAACAAGGGCTGCATAGTTTGTGTCAAAATACAGCCCCGCGCCGGGTTTTGTGCTTATCCACACAGTCCAGCGGTTCAGCAGGCCGGTCAGGGCTTCCGCAGCCTTGCCCAGCAGCAGATACAGCGGCCCGGCCACCGGGACAAGCCCCGCAAAAGCGGTGCCAAGGCTCAGCAGAAGCATGGGCTGCACCAGCCAGAGCACCGCCACGCCGGAAGCCACCGCCCACAGGCTCACGCTCAACCCCCGCAGCACCAGAACTGGAAAGGTCGCCGCAGAGGCAAACAGCGAGATGCAGGCGCTCTCCGCCAAACCCCAGAACCGGTCCGGAAACACCTTGAGGTACCACGGCCGCCTGACCGGATTCTCCGATTTTTTCCAGAAATTCTGACACCACCATTCCCGGATACGGCGTATGCAGGCACCGCCCGCGACGGTTCCCACTACTGCCGCAAAGGATAGCTCGAAGCCGATATCACACACGGCATAGCTGTTGCGGGCGGTCATCAGGATGCCCGCCGCCGCCAGTGAGGTGAGGGCGTCCGATGCGCCATAGACCCACACACCCAGTGCGCTGACCCATACCGCTACAGCCGCCCGGCAGACAGAAGGCGTAAAACCGGTGACCCCTGCCAGCAGCAGCGCCAGGAAGGCCGTAAACAGTGCCTTGACCCGGCGGCTGCGATAACTGCGTTCCCGCCTGCGTCGGCCGAACACCGACCCGAACACGTCCCCGCACAGAATGGAGACGTGCATCCCGCTGACCACCAGCACATGGGAGAGTCCCGCGCCCCGGTAGGCGCTGCGCAGGGCGGAGGAAAGATGGTTCCGGTCACCCACCGTCATGGCGGCCAGAACCCCGCCGGCATCCTCGTTCATCTCACCGCGCAGGCTGGTACTGAGCCGTTTTTGCAGGCGGCCGGTGCGCGCCCGGAAGCTACTGCTTTTGCCCAGCCGGGCAAAAGCCTGCGACTCCCTTGCCCACAGCACAACGCCGTCGGCAAAGAGGGTTGTACGGTCGGCAGGCTCCGGCGCTTCCAGTGCAAAGCGCCCCTCCACCCGCTCCCCGGCTTCACAGACCGGCAGGGTATCGCATTCCACCCGGAACTCTGCCGCCCGGCCGTTGACCCGTTCCACCCGCAGCACCGCATCCACGATACCCGGATAATAGGATGCCGACACCGATTCCACTTCTGCCGTCAATGCTACCGTCTGCCCGGCGTATTTTTCCAGCGTTTGTTCCAGACGGGCATTGGTATGTCTCGCGGCAGCCAGCCCGGCCGCCGCACCCAGCAGCAGGCAGAGCGATGCTTTGCGGGTGCGGTCCGGGATGCACAACAGCAGGCAGCCGGCTACAAAAAATGCCGCAAACGGCACAAAAAGTTCCGTTTGCGGCAAAAAAGCGCATATTAACGCAACACCCAGCATTCCGGCGCAGAATACGCAGAGCGGGCGTCGCATGGCGGCTTAGTGGAAGAACAGGGGCAGCGGCTCCAGGAAGATGATATCCTTGCGCTCTGCTGCGTCACCCTCGGCCAGAACAGCAGCCTGGCCCACGATGGTGCACTGGGTCTGCTCGGCCAGTGCATCCAGAGCTTTCAGCGAACCACCGGTGGAGATCACATCATCCACCACCAGCACGCGCTTGCCGCTCATCTTGTCCAGCTCCTTGCGGTCAATGACCAGCTTCTGCTTGCCGGCGGTGGTAATGGACTGATCTTCCACCACAACGGGGTCCGGCATATACAGCTTGACGCCCTTGCGTGCACAAACGTAAGGCTTGCCGCTCTGACGGCTCATCTCGTGGGCCAGCGGGATGCCCTTGGCCTCAGCGGTGAGCAGGATGTCAAACTCCGGGCACTTCTTGAGCAGCTCGGCGGCAGCGGCCACGGTCAGCTCAGCGTCGCCCAGCATGATGAAGGCCGCAATGTCCATGTGGTCGTTCACCTTGCAGATGGTCAGTTCACGGGTCAGGCCTGCAACATGCAGGGTATAAGTGTCAGCCATAATCAAATTCTCCCTTTCATAATCGGCATCAGACGGGCAGCTTTTCGCCGCCCAGAACATGGAAGTGCAGATGCTTCACGGTCTGGCCGGCATCCTCGCCCACATTGGAAATGACGCGGTAGCCATTTTCCAGCCCCTGCTCCTTGGCCAGCTTTGCGATGACGGCAAAAATATGGCCCAGCAGAGCACCGTTCTCCTCGGTCAGCGCAGCGGCCGAGGTGATGTGCTTTTTGGGAATGACGAGGAAATGCACCTTGGCCTGCGGGTTGATGTCGTAAAACGCCACCACCTGCTCATCCTCGTACAGCTTTTTGGAGGGGATCTTGCCCTCCGCGATCATGCAGAACAGACAATCTTCCATGGGAAACACTCCTTCCTGATCTTTGCCTTATTTATTCGCCCAATGCCTTCTTGACGATGGCACCCACAGCAGCCAGTGCCTCGTCGATCTTGGTCTCGTCCTTCAGGCCAGCCATTGCAAAGTCCGGCTTGCCGCCGCCCTTGCCGCCGGCAATGGCAGCCAGCTCCTTGACCAGCACGCCAGCCTTCAGGCCCTTTTCCTGTGCCAGCTTGTTGACGGTGACAGCCATGGTGATCTTATCCTCGGCCTTGCCTACCAGCACAGCCACCACAGGGTTCACGGCCTTGTCACGGATGCTGTCGCACATCCCACGGAGGGTGTCGCCAGTGGTACCGGTAAAGTATGCAGAGGCGATCTTCACGCCGTCGGCATCCTCAGCGTTGTTGAACAGGCTGTCCACCTTGGAGGCGGCGATCTTTGCCTTGAGCTCTTCCAGCTCCTTGCTCATGGCCTTGTTCTCAGCCATGACAGCCTCGGCGCGGACAGGCAGTGCGGTGACATTGTTAGCCTTCAGGGTATTGGCCACGTTGTGCAGCATAGCCTCCTGCAGGTTTGCACGGATCAGCAGGTTGCGGCCGGTGACAGCCTCAATGCGGCGGATACCGGCAGCAACGGAGCTCTCGCTGACGATCTTGAAGCCGCCGATCTGGGCAGTGTTCTTGACATGGGTACCGCCGCAGAACTCGGTGGACCAGCCCTCAATATCAACGACGCGCACGACCTTGCCGTACTTCTCGCCGAACAGAGCCATCGCACCCAGCTTCTTGGCCTCCTCCACAGGCATCTCCTGGACGGTGACGTTCATGGAGTCAAAGATCTTGTCGTTCACGATCTTCTGCACACGGGCCAGCTCTTCAGGGGTCACGGCACTGAAGTGGGTGAAGTCGAAGTGGGTGATGGAGGCATCCTGATAGGAGCCTGCCTGATGCACATGGTCGCCCAGCACCTCGCGCAGGGCAGCCTGCAGCAGGTGGGTGGCGGTGTGGTTGCGGGCAATGGCCATGCGGTATTCCTTATCGACCTTTGCGGTCAGGTGGTCACCCACCTTCACGATGCCGCTTTCCAGCACACAGGTGTGGACGTAGTAGCCCTTGGGGGTCTTTTTCACGTCCAGCACGCGCAGGCTGCAGTCGGCACTGGTCAACACGCCATGGTCAGCGGCCTGGCCGCCCATCTCGGCGTAGAAGGGGGTCTTGTCCAGCACCACCAGCACGCCTTCCTTGGCCTGCTCGTCGGTAGCAATGGCGTCGGTCAGGGTCTCCTCGTCGCTCAGGGCAACCACCACGCTGTTGTCGTTCAGGGTATCGTAGCCGGTGAACACGGTGGGCTCGGCGGTCAGGCCGCCGAACAGATCCTCGCTCCAGCCGGAAATGTTCTTCTTCAGGCGCTCGGCGCGGGCACGCTCCTTCTGCTTCTTCATCTCAGCGTGGAAGCCGTCCTCGTCGATCTCCAGACCCTGCTCGGCGGCGATCTCCTTGGTCAGGTCCAGTGGGAAGCCGAAGGTATCGTTCAGCTTGAACACATCCAGACCGCTCAGCAGGTGCTGATGTGCCTTCTCCAGGCCGTCGATCATGTTGTTCAGGATGTTCATGCCGGCGTCGATGGTACGGGCAAAGTTTGCCTCCTCGGTGCCGATGACCTTCTTGATATAAGCATCATGCTCGCGCAGCTCGGGGTATGCACTCTCGCTGGACTGGATAACGGTCTCCACCAGATCCACCAGGAAGGGGTGGTCGATGCCCAGCATCCGGCCATGACGGGCTGCACGGCGCAGCAGGCGGCGCAGCACATAGCCGCGGCCCTCGTTGGAGGGCAGGATGCCGTCGGACACCATGAAGGTGCAGCTGCGGATGTGGTCGGTGATGACGCGGATGGAGATATCGGTCTTGGGGTCCTGCTTGTAGGTCTTGCCTGCAATGCGCTCCACATGGTGCAGCACGCTCTGCACGGTATCCACCTCAAACAGGTTGCCCACGTTCTGCATCACGCAGGCCAGACGCTCCAGGCCCATACCGGTATCAATGTTGGGGCGTGCCAGACGCTCGTAGTGACCCTTGCCGTCCGCGTCGAACTGGCTGAACACGAGGTTCCAGATCTCCATATAGCGGTCGCAGTCGCAGCCCACGCCGCAGGTCGGCTTGCCGCAGCCGTACTCGGGGCCGCGGTCAAAGTAGATCTCGGAGCAGGGGCCGCACGGGCCGGAGCCGTGCTCCCAGAAGTTGTCTTCCTTGCCCAGACGCACCATGTGGTCCGGGGCGATGCCCACCTTCTTGGTCCAGATGTCGTAGGCCTCGTCGTCCTGCTCATACACCGAGATGTGCAGGCGGTCCTTGGGGATGGCCATCCACTCGTCGCTGGTCAGGAACTCCCATGCCCAGGGGATGACCTCTTCCTTGAAGTAATCCTGGAAGGAGAAGTTGCCCAGCATCTCAAAGAAGGTGCCGTGGCGGGCGGTGATGCCCACGCGCTCGATATCCGGGGTACGGATGCACTTCTGGCAGGTGGTCACACGATGACGGGGCGGCTCCTCCTGTGCCAGGAACCACTTCTTCATGGGGGCCATGCCGCTGTTGATCAGCAGCAGGCTGGGGTCGTTCTTCGGCACCAGCGGGAAGCTGTCCAGACGCAGATGGCCCTTGCTTTCAAAAAAGCTCAGGTACTTTTCGCGCAGTTCATTCAAACCGGTCCATTGCATAAGTTTTCTCTCCTCAATTGTCCTTGGCGTTTGCACGTCAGATTTTTTATGATGTTATGGCAGAGGGGCAGACAGGCGCAAAAAACAAAAACAGCCTCCATCCCGATCAAGGGACGAAGGCTGTGCTGCTCAAAACTCCGTGGTACCACCCAAATTGCAAAGGATAAATTGTCCCCTGCCGCTTTCGGCGCGTTAACGCTGCGCAGCGTCCGGTTTGCATTCGCCGGAAGCTCCGGGGTGGCGCGAAATGGACCCGACCGGAACGCCTTGCAGCCTGCGGGCGTTCTCTCTGGACGGTGGTGTGTACATTTCTGGCCCCATCATTGCCATCTGTCATAATTTCACATCACACAAGACGGGCACTCAGCCCCCTTGCGTACAGTTAAATTATAGCATGAGCCGGGCATTTGTCAACTCTTTTCCGGCAAAAACCTTTCCTTACAGACGAGGCGGGCCAGCGGCAGCGCCTGAGAAATCACGGCACCCAGATGCGGCGCACCTCCAGCACCCTGCCGCCCTGCACCACCAGCGTGGTATTATAGGTGGTCCAGTTATCGGGGTCTGCATTGATCACTGCTGCCACTGCATCCGCGCCCGTAGTCTCCACAGCTTCGGCCTGCGGGTCGGCAGAACTATCCTTCAGCACTACGCCACCTGCCAGCGGCATCGTCTTTTCTCCCATCTCGTAATAGAGCGGGTAATCGTCAAAGGTCATCGTCCGGTAGACATCATCTTCCAGCTTCAGATCCAGCCCGCCGGGCTGCTCCATGCCGCCGTTGATGCTTACAAGATGATATTCGTCATTTTTTTCGATGCTCTTCACTGCAACGGTCACAAACTGGTTCCAGGCAGCCCCCTCTTCGTGGAAGGTGATCTTATCGCCGACGGCAAGCTTTTCAATCTCCTCTTTCTTATAAATGTCGCAGCTGAACACCTTTGCAGTCAATTTACCGTCCTGCACGCCGGAGGTAATGGCGGCAGAAACAAACGTGATGGTCTGTGTGTCATCAAGGTCATCCAGCGTCCACGTCAGCATGTTGATGGGCTCCGTGACCCCTTCCTCTGCCACATGGGAGGAGGCCGGCACTGCACTGGATGCAGGCGTGCTTGCAGCTGTATCGGAGCTGCCGCAGGCCGTCAGCGCGATCCCCACCGCAAGAAGCACAGTCAGGGGCAGAATTTTTTTATTCAGTCTCATATTCTTAGCCTTCTTCTTATTTCTGTGGGAAAGGTCTGTTCCGTTCCCCGCCCGTATCATATGCCACCCGCACGGAAATGTCAACTTTTCCAGCCCCGTGCGCTTGACGTGCGGTTTGTGTTCCGCTACAATAAAAACGAACCAGAGAACCTTCTTATTGCAAGACAGAGAGGAACTTTTCCGTGAAAATTTTAAAAGTAAAATGTCTGGCCCCTACCCGGCTGGACAACTATCTGATGCAGCAGTACCCGGCCCTGAACCCGGGCCGCCTGAACAAGGCCCTGCGTGAAAACAAGATCAAGCTCAACGGCAAAAAGCAGCCGCTTTCCACCCGCGTGATGGCCGGTGACGAGATCAGGCTGTTCATTCTGGACGAAGTTCTGGACGCCGACAAGCGAGTGGAGGGCCCGGCGTGGAAGAACGCCCGCGGCCCGGCGCAGGTGGTGTACGACTGCCCGCAGATCCTCATCGTGAACAAGCCCGCCGGCCTTTCCGTGGACGGCCCGGAGGATGACACCCTGCTGAACCGCGCCCTGCTCTACCTGAACCAGCAAGGGGAGTACAAGGAGAACGACCTGTACACCCCGACCCTGTGCCACCGGCTGGACACCGGAACCAGTGGTCTGGTGATCATCGCCAAGACCCCGGAGGCCGAGGAGCTGTTTCTGGCCGCCATCAAGAACCGTGACGTGCAAAAGACCTACCTCTGCGTCACCTTCGGCCGCCCTGTGCCGCCGGACGCCACCCTGGGCGGCTACCTGCTCAAGGACTCCGACCGCGGCATCGTGAAGATCGTGGAGGACAAGCAGCCCGGTGCCAAGGAAGTGGAGACCCAGTACGAGACCATTGCCGTTTCCGGTCGTCTGGCCCTGCTCAAAGTAAAGCTCATCACCGGCCGCACCCACCAGATCCGTGCCCACATGGCCAGTATCGGCTGCCCCATCCTGGGCGACAGCAAGTATGGCAACAACAGCGCCAACCGGGAGCTGAAGCTCAAGTATCAGGCCCTGTGTGCTTATGAGCTGACCATGCCCCGCTTCACCCAGCCGGATTTTGCCTTCCTCAGCGGCAAGACCTTCCGCGCCCCGAAGCCCTGGTACTACAGCCAGGTGCTGGACGGAACACTGAAGTAAGACTCAAATCAACAGACAAGGCCCCGTGTGCATCAGCACACGGGGCCTTGTTTTGATTCAAGCAAATTTTATGCCGGATAATTCAGGGTGTCCAGCAAGGCGTTCAGGTAGTTCTGCGGCATGGCACCGGTGCTCTGGGCACACAGCAGATAGGTGGTGGCACCGTGCTGGAACACGGTGCACTGGGCCGTCACATTGCCTGCAGCATCCTTCACGCTGTAGATCTGGTAGACCTGACCGTTGGCTGCGGTGTAATCTGCCTTGGCATACGATGCACCCGGCGCGGTGACCGACTCCTCCACCGCAGCTTCATCGCTGCCATCCCAGCGGGTGCTTGCCGCAAAGGTCAGCGACACGGCACCGTCCGTGCGGTACTGGTTGTACATGGTATTGGTGATCTTCTGGGACGGCTTGAACAAAACCACCACATTGTCCGTCCCGCTGCCCTGCGGAAGGGCATCAAAGGTGCTGCTGGACACAAACTTCATGCCCAGCTGGCTTTCAGCATCCGCACGGCTGTTCATGTCGATCTCCACCACGCTATTGCTGGTGCGGCGGGCCGTGGTCTTGACCTGCGCCTTCACATCTTCGCCGATCTTGGCGGAATCCTCCACGGCAGGCATCTGCAAACGATAGCTCAGACGGACATTGCCGCCGCTCTTATCCACGCTGCTGGCATTCACAGCCCATGCGGCCGGGCAAAGCAGCGACACTGCACAGGCGGCAGTGAGCAACAGACCCGCGATTCTGCGCATCTTCATAAAGCATTCTCCTTTCGGCGGGGGCACCGATCCGGTGCCGCCATATTCTCCCAGCTTTAAAATAGCAAGAATATGCGCCGCTGTCAAGTGGCAAATCAGCTAAAAAGTTGGAATTATTTTTGGAAATCCCACCTAATTTTTCCCGCGGACACGCAGAAAAGGCAGTGCACCGGAGCCCCGGCACACTGCCCTTTTCTCATTTTCAGCTCGTCGGTACAGCGGTCAGGAAGCAGCTTCCTGCACCACCACATACACGCCTGCCGGCACACAAGCCGCCCAGGCACCGTCCTTGTCCAGCCAGCCGAATTGCTCACAGATATGATCGGGGCACTGGCTGTCCAAAAACGCGATCGCGCCGTCTTTTACCTGCAGGTGGACCACATAGTCGCCCACATCATACAGGTAATCATGATCTTCGTCCAGCGAGAGGGTCTCAGATGCGCCGCTGCCAAAGTCAACGACTGCTTCCAGACCCGTGCCCTTGCTGCCGCGGGCCGCGCGCCAACCAAAGTACAGCGCCGCTGCCACGGCCAGCACCACCAGAGCAAAGATCAGGTTCTTCTGCCACGGCTTCCAGCCTTTTTTGCCGGAAGCTGCGTCAGATTTTTCCGTTACACTCATGCAGCGTACTTGCTGGCAGCAGCACCTGCAATGCGGCCAAAGACCACGAAGTCGGCCACAGCGTTGCCGCCCAGACGGTTTGCACCGTGCACACCGCCGGTGACCTCACCGGCTGCGAACAGACCGGGGATCACGCTGCCGTCAGCCTTCAGCACCTCAGTGTTGGTGTTGATCTTCAGGCCGCCCATGGTGTGATGCACACCAGCGGTGACCTTGATGGCGTAGTACGGAGCGGTGTTCAGGGGGTTGGCGAAGCTGGTGCGGCCGAAGTCGGGGTCGTTCTTGGCCTCAACGTAGCCATTCCAGGTGTTCATGGTCTCGGCAAAAGCAGTCTCATCGACGCCCATGGCCTTGGCCAGCTCTTCGTAGGTCTCACCGGTCACGGTGTAGCCCTTCTTGATGTAGCCCTGGATGACGCTGGAAGCATCGACCATAGCCTGATCGACCACCAGCCAGCTGTAGCTGCCGGTCTGTGCGATCTCGGCTGCGGAGACCACGTCACGGGTGCCCACTTCGTCGATGAAGCGCTTGCCCTCGGCGTTGATCAGCACGGCACCGTCGCCGCGCAGGCCCTCGGTGATCAGGGCAGCGGTGTTGGCTTCCACGGTGGGGTGGATCTGGATCTGATCCATATCCACGGTGTCGGCACCGATGGCGGTGGCCATCTTGATGCCCTGGCCCTGAGCGCCGGCAGCGTTGGTGGTCATGAAGCCCTTCAGCTCCGGCTTGTACTCGGTAACCATGTCCAGATTTGCGCCGAAACCGCCAGTGGCCAGCACAACGGCCTTGGCATTGACGGTGACGGTCTCACCGGAAGCACCGGTAGCCTTCACGCCAACAACTGCGCCGTTGGCGTCGGTCAGGATCTCGGTAGCGGTGGTGTTCAGCAGGGTCTGCACGCCAGCCTTGTCGCAGTTCTCCTGCAGCAGAGGGATCATGTAAGAGCCAACGGAAACGGTCTTGCCGTCGCCGTCCACGGGGCGATGGATGCGCTTGACGGATGCGCCGCCGAAGCTGGACACGCTGTGCAGAGTGATGCCGTGCTCGTCCAGCCAGTCGATGGCGTCGGCACTGTTGGAGCACAGGGTCTCCACCAGCTCAGGGTTATTCAGCCCCTTGCCGCCGATCATGGTGTCCAGCTCCATCAGCTCCACGCTGTCGAAGTAGCCCTTGGGGTCAGCCTGATAAGCTGCCCACTGCTCAGAAACGGTCTTGGCCAGGGCGGTGATGGTAGCGTTGTCGGCGTACTTTTCAGCAGCAGTCTTCAGGGTCTTTTCCACGCCTGCGGACTCGCCGAACTCGTTCTCGTCCTGGTACACGGTGTCGCCAGCGTTCATGCCGCCGGTGGCACGGACGGAGTTGCCGCCCACCATGGGCTGGCTCTCCAGGATGACAACGCTCTTGCCCTCAGCAGCAGCGGTGATGGCAGCAGTCATACCTGCGCCGCCTGCGCCCACGATGGCAACATCTGCGTCAATGGTGGAATCCTCAGCCTTGGTGTTCTCAGCCTCGACTGCAGTCTTGTAGTCATCGGCGTTCAGGCCGGCAGCAGTCAGAGCGGCGGCTGCAGCCTCCTTGATGGCATCGGAGGTGATGGTAGCACCGGAGACGCCGTCCACAGCGATGCTGCCGGTCTCAGCGATTTGGCCGGGCAGCTGCTCCAGAGCCAGGGTACCAATGCCCTGGGTCTCGTCGGCACCCTCAGCGGTGCAGCCGGTGATCTTGCTGTCCGTCAGGGTCAGGGTGACGGTCACGTCGCCCATGCCCTTTGCGGTGCCGGTAAAGTCACCGGAGACACCTGCAGCAGAGGAGGCGGAGTTGCTCTTTGCGCCGCAGCCGAACAGGCTCAGGGCCATGACGGATGCCAGTGCAAACGCAGCAATGCGTTTTCTCATGATTGGATCTTCCTTCCTTCTTCTTGGTGTTTGCTTCATGGTTTGTCCATGCGAACATCTATCAGCATAAAAAGGGGAGCCGCGCATTCGGAACGCAGCTCCCCTCTGCCGAACTAGGGAATAATTAGGCGTTAGCCTGAGCTGCAGCAACAGCGCATGCAACGGTAGCGCCGACCATGGGGTTGTTGCCCATGCCGATCAGACCCATCATCTCAACGTGAGCGGGCACGGAGGAAGAGCCAGCGAACTGAGCATCACCGTGCACACGGCCCAGAGAGTCGGTCAGGCCGTAGCTTGCGGGGCCTGCTGCCACGTTATCGGGGTGCAGGGTACGGCCCGTGCCGCCGCCGGAAGCAACGGAGAAGTACTTCTTGCCGTTCTCGATGGCCCACTTCTTGTAGGTGCCTGCAACCAGGTGCTGGAAGCGGACGGGGTTGGTGGAGTTGCCGGTGATGGAGCACTGGACGTCCTCCTTCTTCATGATGGCAACGCCCTCCATGACATCGTTAGCGCCGTAGCACTTGACGGCTGCGCGCTCACCCTCGGAGAAGGGGATCTCCTTGACGACCTTCAGGGTCTGGGTGGGGATGTCGTACTCGGTCTGCACATAGGTGAAGCCGTTGATACGGGAAATGATGTAAGCTGCGTCCTTGCCCAGGCCGTTCAGGATGACGCGCAGAGGGGTCTTGCGGACCTTGTTTGCGGTGCGGGCGATGCCGATGGCACCCTCAGCAGCAGCGAAGGACTCGTGGCCTGCCAGGAAAGCGAAGCAGGTGGTGTCCTCGCTCAGCAGACGAGCGCCCAGGTTGCCGTGGCCCAGACCGACCTGACGCTGCTCAGCGACAGAACCGGGGATGGTGAAAGCTTCCAGACCTTCGCCGATGGCGGCTGCGCACTCGGCAGCATCGGTCAGGCCGCGCTTGACGGCGATAGCGGTACCCAGGGTGTAAGCCCAGACAGCGTTATCAAAGCAGATGGGCTGCACGCCGCGGACGATCTTGTCGCAGTCGATGCCCTTAGCGAGGAGCATCTCGTTGCAGGCGTCCAGAGATTCGAGGCCGTTGGCCTTCAGGCATGCCTCGATCTTCGGCATGCGGCGATCCATAGATTCAAAAGTTGCCATGAGTTGTTCCTCCTCTCTTATTCCTCACGCGGGTCGATGTACTTGACAGCGCCCTGCTCCTTGCTGAAGCGGCCGTAAGTACCCACGTTCTTCTCGTAAGCCTCGTTGGGGGTCTTGCCGTGACGGATGTCCTCCATCATCTTGCCCAGCTTGACGAACTGATAGCCGATGACCTCATCGTTGGCATCCAGAGCCAGCTTGTTGATGTAGCCCTCGGTCAGCTCCAGGTAACGGACGCCCTTTTCCTTGGTGGAGAAGATGGTGCCGGTCATGGAGCGCAGGCCCTTGCCCAGGTCATCCAGACCTGCGCCGATGGGCAGACCGTCCTCAGAGAAAGCGGTCTGGCTGCGGCCGTAGACGATCTGCAGGAACAGCTCGCGCATTGCCACGTTGATGGCATCGCACACCAGGTCGGTGTTCAGAGCTTCCAGAATGGTCTTGCCGGGCAGGATCTCGCCTGCCATAGCAGCAGAGTGGGTCATGCCGGAGCAGCCGATGGTCTCCACCAGAGCCTCCTCGATGACGCCGTTCTTGATGTTCAGAGACAGCTTGCAGGTACCCTGCTGAGGTGCGCACCAGCCCACACCATGGGTGTAGCCGCTGATGTCCTTGATCTCATAGGCCTTGACCCATGCGCCCTCTTCGGGGATGGGAGCCGGACCATGCTTAGGACCTTTGGTGATCGGGCACATATTCTGTACTTGCTGCGAATAGGTCATAATCATACTCTCCTTTTGACAAATGTCGCTTGGCGGGAACACGGCTGCGCCCTGCCGGCACAGCTCGCCCTCCCGTTTTGCATCGGCTGCGCGGGCCGCTCTCTCTTTCGGCCGCACAGCACTACCACGCATGATTTTATTATAGAGAATGCGCGCGCATTTTGCAAGACATTTCCGCCAAAAATCCGCAATTCTCTTTCTGGTCATTTATATCTAACCGTCAATTCGTCCGCTTTCTGCCGGGCATTTGTCATTTTTCTGTCAATTCTGTCAGCAGGTCCGGTCCATGCCCTGCTGTCCGCGCCCGGCAAACGGTTCCACCGGCCGCAAGGCCCGGATGCAGGCAAAGCCGGCCCCGGCGGCTGCCACGGCCATCCAGTGCCGACCGACTTCCAGCCCGAAGAAATTGGCTGCAAACGGAAAGGCAAGGCTGCCCACGCTCTGCCCCAGCGCCAGAAAGCCATAGTTGACCCCCGCATGGGGGAAGCCGAACAGGTCGGTGGAAAGGGCCGGCAGAACCGCCGCCAGCGCCGAGTAGCAGAAGGTGAGGCCCGCATAGCAGGCCACCACGCCCCAGCCCTGTGCAAAGGCAAACCCCGCCGACAGCCCGGCAGACACCGCAAACAGCAGCATGTCCGTGGGGCGGCGGCCGATTCGGTCACTGAGCAGGGGCATCAGCAGGCGGCCTGCCGCACTGCCCACGCTGCCCAGTACCACGCTCCACAGCGCCGCCTGCTCCTCCAACCCGCGCTCCATGCCCAGCTTTAAAATAATGGGGCTGAACAGCAGCACTGCGGGGGTAGAAAAGCACACCGCTCCGGCGCACAGCCAGTACTGCTTTGTGCGCAGCATCTGCTGCGGGGCAAGGTCAATGGTGTTTTTGCCGTTCTCCTGCGGTTTTTGAGTCTGCCCGGTCTGCGGCGGGTCCTGCAAAAGCAGACTGCCCACAAGGCATACCGGCAGGGTGACCGCACCCAGTGCCCAGAAGGCCCCCCGGATGCCCTGCACGACCCAAAATCCCCGCACTGCCGTGCGCACGAATACGGTGAGGAAGGCACCGCTCAGGCCCACCGCCCCGCCGATGACGCCGGTGGCCAGCCCCTTGCGGTCGGCATACCACTTCTGGGCGCAGGACTGGATGGACGGATACAAAAACGCCGTGCCCAGCCCCGCCGGGATGCTGAACGCCAGAAAGAACGCCTCTGCGCTGCCCGGCGGCAGCAGGCCCGCCGCAAAAAAGCCGCCGCAGAGCAGGGCGGTGCCCCACAGGCCCGCGCAGCGGGGGCCGTGCCTGTCCTGCAGGAAGCCGCCCAGCACGCACCCCACACCGAAGGCCGCGATGAGGATGCCAAACGCATACCCCGCCCCCTGCTCCGACAGGCCGTATTCCTCCATGACCGGCTGCTGGAACACGCCCCACGCCGCCGGAAGCCCCGTGAGCACCTGAATGGCGGCCCCGGCGGCAAGGATCGTCCACGGGTGTTTTGCTGCAAACTGCTGTTTCATCGTTTCACCTCAAAATCCGTGCAATTTGCGATAGTGTGCCCATTCGGATTGACAATCCGGCAGTTTCCTTTATAATATGATGTACTGGAAACAATTCAATTGACATATAGAGAGGTATTGCAACCATGAAAACACAGGCATTGAAGGGCATGCGCGACCTGCTGCCCGCCGAGCAGACCCTGCGCGACTACATCCAGGGCAAGATCCTGGAGACCTACCGTGCGTCCGGCTTTGAGCGCATCTCCACCCCTATGCTGGAGGACATGGAAAATCTGGACAAGTCCGACGGCGGCGACAACCTGAACCTGATCTTCAAGGTTCTCAAGCGCGGCGACAAGCTCACCGCCGCCCTGAACACCGGCGACCCCAAGCAGCTCTCCGACATGGGCCTGCGCTACGACCTCACCCTGCCCCTGAGCCGCTACTATGCCGCCAACAAGGACAAGCTGCCCAGCCCCTTCAAGGTGATCCAGACCGACCGCGTGTTCCGTGCCGAGCGCCCCCAGAAGGGCCGTCTGCGCGAGTTCGTGCAGTGCGACATCGACATTCTGGGCGACAATTCCCCCAACGCCGAGGTGGAACTGATCGACGTGACCACCCGCGCTTTGCTGAACATCGGCTTCACCGGCTTCACGGTGAACATCAACGACCGCCGCATCCTGCGCGGCATGCTGGAGAGCATGGGCTTTGCCGCCGATACGCTGGATTCCGTCTGCATCACCTTTGACAAGATGGACAAGATTGGTGCTGACGGCGTGAAGGCCGAGCTGACCGAAAAGCAGCTGCCGGAAGCCGCCATCAACGCACTGGCCGATTTCATCGCCGCCGGTGAGGTGACGCTGGACGCCGTGGCTGCCCGCTGCGCCGACCCCGCCATCGCCGATGACCTGAAGTACGTTCTGGCCACCGCCAATGCGCTGGCTGCCGGCCGCTATCAGGTGGCCTACTGCCCCAGCCTGGTGCGCGGTCAGGGCTACTACACCGGCATGGTGTTCGAGATCACCTGCCCGCAGTTCAGCGGTGCCGTGGCCGGCGGCGGCCGCTACGACAACATGGTGGGCAAGTTTCTGGGCACCCAGGTGCCTGCCGTAGGCTTCTCCATCGGTTTCGAGCGCGTGTGCGGCATCCTGCTGGAACAGGGGTATCAGATCCCCGGTGCCAAGCAGAAGATCGCCCTGCTGTACGGCAAGGACGCCGACTTCCCCGCCGTGCTGAGCAAGGCCGCCGCCCTGCGTGACACCTACAACGTCACCGTGCTGCAGCAGGCCAAGAAGCTGGGCAAGCAGCTGGGCCAGCTGGAGGCCGCCGGGTTTGCCGGTGCCGCCTTCATGGACAAGGACGAAGTCAAAATTTTTGCACAGCAGTAACCACAAAACGCAGACAGGCCCCCGCACAAAACCGTGCGGGGGCCTGTTTTTTACTTCGTCATCAAATGGTGAACTGCACCACGCAGAAAGCAGCGTAGATGCACAGCAGCGCAATGCCCTGCGGGCGGCTGAGCTTGCCCTTGAGCAGGGCGGGCACCGTCAGCAGCAGCATGACCGCAAACATCACCGGAATATCCATCACCAGCGAGGCGTTCATGCCAGCAATGGTGGAGTTCTGCGGGATGGTAAAGGGAGCCAGCGCGACCGACACGCCGCTCACCAGTACCAGATTGAACACATTGGCACCGATGACGTTGCCCAGCGACAGCGCCCCGTGGCCCTTGGCCAGCGAGGTGATGGCCGTGACCAGCTCCGGCAGCGAGGTACCCAGTGCCACAAAGGTCAGAGCAATGACCGACTCCGGCACGCCCAGTGCCTGTGCAATGAGGGTGCCGTTGTCCACCAGCAGGTCCGCGCCCACCGCGATGAGCACCGCGCCCACCGCCAGCAGGCCCAGTTCCTTGGCAAAGGAAGCGTTTTCTTCCGGCTCTTCCTCTTCTTCCGGGGCGGGGGCATTCTTCATGGCCATCACGTTGCAGACGATGTAGGCCACGAACATGGCCAGCAGGATGATGCCCACCAGCCGGGTGAAGGAGCCGGTGGTGTAGGCTACACCGGCGTAGAAGGCTGCCGCCACAAAGAAGAACAGCACCGGGGTGCGCAGGCTCTTAGGGTCCACCTTGCCCGGCTTGGCCACAATGGGAATGGCCGCAATGAGGGCGGAATTGCAGATGACCGAACCAATGGCGTTGCCGTAGGCGATCTCGCCGTGACCGGTGAGAGCCGAGGTGGTAGACACCATCACCTCCGGCAGGGTGGTGCCGATGGACACCACCGTGGCACCGATGAGCAGCTCCGGCACATGGAAGCGGCGGGCAATGCCGGTGGCACCGTCCACAAACCAGTCACCGCCCTTGATCAGGCACAGCAGGCCTACGATAAACAGCAAAACAGGTATAAGCATGTTTTTTCTCCTTTTTGATCGTTCCTTTGCCCGGCTCCGGGAACGGGAGTCTCTCAGCCGGGCAAAGCAAAAAAGAAAAGACTCCTATTACAGGGTACGCATACTACGTCCTTGTAATAAAAGTCTCAAGCATCCGGTACTGCATCGGGCATTTCTGCCGGGTTGTCGCTGCAGCACAGCGTATCATCTCTTGCAGGATATACGCCCTTTACTCCCTTTTATCTTTGCATATTATACCTGTTTCAACGGCAAAGCGCAAGGGGAAACCTGCAAATTTCACCCTGCCTTTTCCACTTTTTTCGCATTGGGATAGATGCGTTCCATGCGGGCATTGTCGAAATGGGCGTCCAGATAGGTCTCCACGGCATTGGCAGCTGGCACCCCGCTGGTGCGGGCGTCGTAACGGGCCAGCGCCAGCGAGCTGGTGACCATGTTCACCGCCATGAACACCGCCAGCAGCACGGTCATCCACGGCCGCACCCGGCTGCGCAGACGGGTCATGCACTTCATGACCACCGGGTAGCCGTAGCGCATCCACACCACGGCCGCCATGCCCCAGAAGAAGCAGTACAGCAGGTTGATGCGCCCGCCCAGATTGAATTTGAACTTGCTGTAATCCCAGAACACCGTGCCGAACAGCAGCTCGGTCACGGCGCTGCACACATACTCGTACACGCCGCCCATCACCGTGCCGAACACAAACAGGTAGCGGTCGCTCTTGTCTTGATTCTGGCGCAGCAGCACGGTGGTCAGGGCCAGAGCCAGGCCCCACACCACGCTGAACGGCCCCCACACCAGACTGGAACGGCTCATCCAGACGCCTGCCGTCAGGCGGCAGAACACGGTTTCCACCAGGTCACCCAGAAACGCGCCCACCACGAACAGCCACAGCAGGTCGGCGGCGCTCAGGGGCGTTTCGCCGTTCTGGGCAATGGTCGGTTCCTGCCGGGCCGCCGCCGGGTAGGCCCGCTGGATGCGCTTTTCCACATACAGGGCAATGCGGCGGCGCAGGCCGTCGGAGCTTTCACCCAGCCGCTGGTTCAGCTGTTCCAGCACCGGGTGTTTGGCCGCATAGTGCCCCACCAGCACGGCCGAACCGATCTGGTCCAGCGCTGCCACGATGACCGCCGCCCACACCAGCGGGTGCAGCAGCCAGCTCGGGATGGCCTGGCACAGCCGCAGCAGCAGGCCATTGAGCCACAGTACGCTGGCAGTGCCCAGCACGCCCCACAGCAGCGAATACTGCAGGCAGACATAGCCGTTCAGGTTGAAGCGCTTACCGGAGTAGTCCCACCATTTGCGGCGGTGCAGCCGTTCCAGCAGCTTAGCCGTCAGCCACTCCATGACCGTGGAGGCCAGCGTACAGGCAAAGAAGAGGTACACCGGGTCGCTGCGCAGATCCGTGAAGCCCACGGCCAGCAGTACCGCCGTGGAGCCGTACACAAAGCAGAAGGGCCCGGCTGCTGCGCCGCGGTTGGCAAAATGCTTGCCCCGCACCGTAGCTACTACCGTCTCCCCTACCCAGCCCGCAAACGAGTAGACCAGGTAAAGGACGCCCAGCGTATAAAAATCGTATTCCATAGCAGTCCTTTCTTCCAAAAGCGTTGGTTTTCCAGCAGTTGTATTGTACCCTTTTTGCCTGCAGAACGCAAGCATGGCAAAGGGGCCGCCCGCAGCGGGTGGCCCCTTTTAGATTTCGTTGTACGATCAGAATTTGCGCCAGGTGTCGGGCAGGAACAGCACCAGCATGGGGAAGATCTCCAATCGGCCTGCCAGCATGTCAAAAATCAGCACCAGCTTGGCCGGGTCTGCAAAACCGCTAAAGTTCTGCATGGGGCCCACCAGCTCCAGGCCCGGGCCGATGTTGTTCAGGGTAGCCGCCACAGCGGTAAAGTTTGTCACCATGTCAAAGCCGTTCAGACTGATGAGCAGGAAGGACCCCACAAAGATGAAGCTGTAGGCCGCCATGAACACGTTGGTGGTACGGATGGTCTCATGGTTCAGCAGCTTGCCGTCCATACGCGCCGGAGCCACCACCTGCGGGTGCAGAGCCTGCTTGAGCTCCTTGCCCAGCGTCTTGCCCAAAATGAGGATGCGGCTCACCTTGATGCCGCCGCCGGTGCTTCCGGCACAGGCACCAATGAACATCAGCACCACCAGCACTTCCTTGGACAGAGTGGGCCACAGGTCAAAATCGCAGCTGGAAAAACCCGTGGTGGTGATGATGGAACCCACCTGGAACGCCGCTTGCCGCAGCGCCTCGCCAAAGCTGTTGTAGATGCTGTAGATGTTGGCCGTGATGATGGCAATGGCGGCTGCAATGACCACAAAGTAGCCGCGCACCTCTTCGCTGGCCGCCGCCCGGCGGAACCGACGCATCAGCAGCAGGAAGTAGGCGTTGAAGTTGACGCCGAACAGGATCATGAACACGGTCACGACCCACTGGATGTAGGGCGAGAAGCTGCCAAAGCTGTCATTGCGGAAGCCGAAGCCGCCGGTGCCTGCGGTACCAAAGGAGGTAAGCAGGGCCTCGAACAGGGGCATTCTGCCTGCCAGCAGGAACAGCAGCTCCAGCAGGGTCAGAGCCAGGTAGATGCCGTACAGGATCTTGGCAGTGGACTGCACCTTGGGCACCAGCTTGTCCACCTGCGGGCCGGGGCTCTCCGCCTTCATCAGGTTGACGTGGGAGCCGCCGGTCAGCGGCAGCAGCGAAAGCAGGAACACCAGAACGCCCATGCCGCCGATCCAGTGGGTAAAGCTGCGCCAGAACAAAATGCCCTTGGGCAGGCTCTCCACCTCCGGCAGGATGCTGGCACCGGTGGTGGTAAAGCCGGATACCGTCTCAAACAGGGCATCCACCGGGTTGGGGATGCAGCCGGTGAGCACGAAAGGCGCGGCGCCCACCACCGAGATGACGATCCAGCTCAGTGCGGTGGCAGTAAAGCCCTCCCGCATATAGAATACCTTGCTGCGGGGCTTGATGGCCCGCAGCGCAAAGCCGATGCCTGCGCTCACGGCAGCCGTGAGCAGGAACACTGCCAGTACCATCCACTCGCCGTAGATCAGGCTGGCAGCGGCGGGCAGAAGCAGCAGGGCGCCCTCGATCATCAGGATATAGCCCAGCAGACGGAAAACGATCGCATAATTCATAGCCCGCCTCCGTCAGCTCTCCACGATGTCCCGCAGGTCATGCAGGCCATGCTCCAGCGTGACCACGATCACGTTGTCGCCCACCTGGATCTGGTCGCCGCCGCGGGGGATCAGGATCTGATTGCCCCGGGTGATGCAGCACAGCAGCAGGTTCTTTTTCAGATGCAGCTGGCTCAGGGGCACACCGGTGGCCCGGCTCTCCTCGTGCACCGTGAATTCCAACGCTTCCACGCGGTCGTCCAGGATGCGGTACAGGGTCTTGATGTTGCTGCCCGCCTCATTCTGCAGGGCACGCACATACTGCACAATGTAATCGCAGGTCATGTACTTGGGGTACACCACGCTGCCCAGGTCCAGCCCGGCCAGAATGTCATCGAACTCCAGACGGTTCACCTTGGTCACCAGCTTGCCGTTGGAATGCTTTTTGGCAAACAGGGTCAGCAGCACGTTTTCTTCGTCGATGTTGGTCAGAGCCACAAAGGACTCTGCGGACTCCAGGCCCTCCGACAGCAGGAAGTCCCGGTTGGAGCCGTCCTCATTGAGGATCTGGGCACCGGGCAGCTGCTCGGCCAGCTCCTGGGCGCGGGCGGCATCCCGCTCCACGATGCGCACCCGCACATGGTTGTCCAGCAGCTCCTGGCTCAGGTAGAACGCGATGGCGCCGCCGCCCACGATCAGGGCGTTGCGCACCGGCCGCACCGGCATGTGGATCTGCCGGAAGAAGGCATGCGCGTTTTCCTGGGTGGCCAGGAAGGTGACCTGATCGCCGTTCTGCAGCACAAAGTTGCCGTTGGGGATGATCACCCCGCCGTCACGCTCCACGGCACACACCAGAATGTCGCTCTTGAGCCGACTGGGGATCTCGCGGATGGCTACGCCGTCCAGCCCCTGTGCCTCGGTGAGCGCAAACTTGATCAGCCGCACGCGGCCGCCCGCAAAGGTGTCGATCTTGCTGGCCCCCGGGAACCGCAGCAGATGGGAGATCTCCTTGGCTGCCGCCATTTCCGGGTTGATGATGGCCGAAATGCCGATCTGTTTTTTGATAAAGTCCAGCTCGTGGCTGTAGGACGGGTTGCGCACGCGGGCAATGGCGTGGCAGTGGCCCGCCTTTTTGGCAAACATACAGCACAGCAGGTTCAGCTCGTCCGAACCGGTCACGGCAATGAACACGTCCGCATCCTCAATGCCGGCTTCGGACAGGGTGGTGATGGAGGAGCCGTTGCCCACGATGCCCAGCACGTCGTACGTCTCGATCAGGTGCTCCACCCGCGCCTTGTTCGTGTCCACAACGGTCACATTGTGGCCCTCCTCGCTGAGCTGCCGCGCAAGGGCGGTACCGACCTTGCCGCTGCCCACCAGAATGATCTTCATAACAAGTCCTTTCTCCTTTGGCAGCCCCTTTCCCGGGGTATACAAATACAGCTTAGTATATCATATCCAGCCGCAAAGTTCCACCGCTTGCCCCACAAATACATCGAATTGCTTAAAAAGCGACGGTTCTTTTGTGCAGGATTACCTGTTTTCAGCGTGAAAGCGCAAAAAAGGGGCTGCCGCACAGCTTTTGTGCAGCAGCCTCCTTGGGTCAAAATGATTCAGAATGCCCTCCGCGTGCGCTTTGGGCGTCATCAGTGGAAAAGTATCGTTATAAGAGCAAGATCTCCCCTGCTGTCAGGTCTCAGTACCGCTCTACGCCGTCCTTGGTGACAAGGGCGTATACCAGCGGGGCTTCCTCCGGCTTTTCCGCGCCGTACACAAGGCCGCTGCGGTACTCGGCGGCAGCGGCTTCAAACTTGTCCGCTGCACCGTAGAAGGTAGCCAGGCTCTCCCCCTTGTGGACGTAGTCGCCGCGCTTTTTGTGCAGGGTGATGCCGGCGGCAAAGTCCAGCGGGTCGCCCTTTTTCTGGCGGCCGGCACCCAGCAGCACACTGGCCGAGCCGATCTTTTCGGCATCGTTGGCCACGATGTACCCATCCTGCTCGGCCAGCAGCTCATAGCGGGCAGCAGGCTGCTCAAACAAGCTGTAGTCATCCAGCACGCGGGTATCACCGCCCTGGGCGGCAAACATCTCCTTGCACTTGGCAAAGGCAGAGCCGTCCGCGATCACCGCCTGTGCCATGGCGCGGCATTCGGCGGGGGTGCCCTTCCCTGCCAGCACCAGCATATTGGCGGCCAGCTGCAGGCACACCTCGGTCAGGTCGGCGGGGCCGTGGCCCTTGAGCACATCCATGCTCTCCATGACCTCCAGGCTGTTGCCGATGTTGTGGCCCAGCGGGGTGTCCATGTCGGTGATCATGGCGGCCACCCGGCGGCCATGGTGGGTGCCGATGGACACCATGAGCTTTGCCAGCTCGATGCTCTGGTCCACGGTCTTCATAAAGGCACCGGTGCCGGTGGTCACATCCAGCAGAATGGCGTCCGAGCCGGAAGCCAGCTTCTTGGACATGATGCTGGACGCGATGAGCGGGATGCAGCTCACGGTGGCGGTCACATCCCGCAGGGCGTACATTTTTTTGTCTGCCACGGCGATGCCCTCGCTCTGGCCGATGACCGACAGACCGATGCGGTTGACCTGTGCAAAGAACTCTTCCTGCGTCAGGGCCGTCCTGGTGCCAGGCACGCTCTCCATCTTGTCGATGGTGCCGCCGGTGTGGCCCAGACCGCGGCCGCTCATCTTGGCGATCTTGACCCCGCAGGCTGCCACGATGGGGGCGATCACCAGCGTGGTCTTGTCGCCCACGCCGCCGGTGGAGTGCTTGTCCACCTTGATGCCCGGAATGGGCGAAAGGTCCACCATGACGCCGCTGTGGGCCATCACGTCGGTAAGCTCTGCCGTCTCTTCGTCGGTCATGCCGCGCAGGTACACAGCCATCATCCAGGCAGCCATCTGATAATCGGCCACCTCACCGGACACATAACCGTTGACGATGCTCTCCAGCTCTTCGCGGCTGTGGGTGCCGCCGTCGCGTTTTTTGGCGATCAGATCATAAATGCGCATAACTTCACGCTCCTGTCGAAATAGTATGACATTGTAGTCTCAGTATAGCAAAATTCCAGTCAAAAGCAAGGTTTTTTCTGTAACTTTTGCCCATTTTTTAAACAAAAAGGCGCAGCTGCCCGAAAAAGCAGCTGCGCCTGTGAGGTTTGCAGAGAAACGCCCCGGATCAGCGGGAACCCTTGTCGTAGGGGATGCCCTCTGCCTTGGGGGCCATGCTGTTCTTGGACGTGAAGGCCAGGATGACCATGGACGCCACGAACGGCATCATGTTGTAGATGTTGCTGGACCAGTGCAGCTGTGCCAGGAAGGTGGAATCTGCAATGTTGGCCAGGCTCTTGAACACCGCAAAGAACATGGCCGCGCCAAAGATGTTGAAGGGCTTCCACTGGCCGAAGATCATAACGGCCAGGGCCAGGAAGCCTGCACCGGCCACGCCCACCTCAAAGTTCCAGGTCTGCACCGGGGGCACGATGTAAGCCATGCCGCCAATGGCACCCAGGGCACCGGAGAGCAGCACACCAGCGTAGCGCATCTTGTAGACATTGATGCCCACCGAGTCGGCTGCCTGGGGATGCTCGCCGCAGGCCCGCAGACGCAGGCCGAAGCGGGTCTTGTACAGCACCACATAGCTGATGATCAGCAGGATGATGCCCAGCGGAACAAAGACGCTGAGCTCCAGCCCGCCGATGCTGAACAGGAAGGGCTTATTGGAATAGTTCAGCTTGGCGCTGCCGCTGTCGCTGAAGTATTTGGCGATGACCACGGCAATGGCGGTGGCCAGCAGGTTCAGGGCTGTGCCGCCGATGGTCTGGTCCGCCTTCAGGTTGATGGAGGCAAAGGCCAGCAGCAGGCTGTACACCATGCCAGCCAGGGCCGCCGCCAGAATGGTGAGCAGCACCACCAGGAAGGGAGACATCCCGGCAGGCAGCAGGGTCAGGGTCAGCACACCTGCCACACCGCCAATGACCATGATGCCTTCCAGTGCAATGTTGATGATGCCGGAGTGCTCACTGAACATACCGCCCAGAGCCACCAGCATCAGCACGATGCCATACAGCAGCGTATATTTGATCAGAAGCAGCATATCACTTGCCCTCCTTCTTGGTTTCGGTCTTGGCCGGAGCGGGCTCTGCGTTCACATTGGTCTTGTCGGCATTCTTGAACAGCAGGCCGTGGATCTTGCCGCGGAACAGCATGGAGAACGCGCACAGATAGATGATGATGCCGCTGATCAGGTCCGAGATCTCCGTGGGGTAATACTTGGTGGACAGGAACGAGCCGCCCACCGAGATGTGCGAGATGAACAGTGCCGAGAAGATGGTGCCGATGGGGTTGGAGCTTGCCAGCAGAGCAACGGAAATGCCGTTGAAGCCCATGGCCGGCAGGCTGGTGGAGTTCAGCGGGTTCCACTGGGACACGTTGGACAGGTAGTACAGGCCCGCACCAAAACCGGCCAGTGCACCGGCAATGGCCATGGAGAGGATGATGTTCTTCTTCTCGTTGATACCGGCATAGCGGGCAGCGCTCTTGTTCAGGCCGACGGCCTTGAGCTCATAGCCGAAGGTGGTCTTGTTCAGCACCACCCAGATCAGGATGGCCACCGCTGCTGCCAGGAAGATGGCAATGGTGGTGCTGTTGGTCTGGAACATCTTGTTCAGGCCGAAATCCGGGATGATGGACCGGGCAAAGGCCGGGTTCTTGCTCAGGTTCAGGGTACGGGTGTTCCGCACGTCGTACATGGGGCCGGTGCCGTTCTGGTAGACCAGTTCGTTTACCAGATACAGGCCGATCCAGTTGAACATAATGGAGGTGATGACCTCGTTGATGTTGAAGTAGGCCTTGAAGAAGCCGGGGATCGCGCCCCAGATGCCGCCCAGCAGGGTGGCTGCCAGCAGGCAGACGAACCAGGGCATCTTGAGCATAATGGCGCAGTACAGGGCACCGTAGGCACCCAGCGTGTACTGACCGGCGGCACCGATGTTGAACAGGCCGGTCTTGAAGGCAAATGCCACCGACAGGCCGGTCATGACCAGGGGTGCTGCGTTGGCCAGCTCCTTGCCGACGCCGTAGGGAGCGTCGTGGAAGCCGCCTTTCAGGATGCGCACAAAGCCGTCGCCCCAGGCGTGTGCCGGGTTGATGGCCAGCAGCACCAGAAAGCCCACGATCAGACCGATGAGGATGCACAGCAGAGCCGCCAGCACACTGGTGACCGAGCTTTGCAGACTGCTGTGGGAAAGTTTTTTCTTGTCCATTTGTTACTTAGTCTCCTTTCCCTGCTTGCGTGCACCGGCCATATACAGGCCCAGTTCCTGCACGGTGGTGGTCTTGGGGTCAAACTCGCCCACGATCTCGCCCTCGTACATGACCAGGATGCGGTCGGACAGGTTCATGACCTCGTCCAGCTCCAGGCTGACCAGCAGCACGGCCTTGCCCTTGTCGCGCTCAGCCACGATCTGGCTGTGGATATATTCAATAGCGCCCACGTCCAGGCCGCGGGTGGGCTGCACGGCAATGAGCAGCTTGGGATCCTTGTCGATCTCACGGGCAATGATCGCCTTCTGCTGGTTGCCGCCGGACATGCTGCGCACGATGGTGGAGCTGCCCTGGCCGCTGCGCACGTCGTACTGTGCGATCAGCCGGTCGGAGTACTCACGCACCTTATCCGAGCGGATGAAGCCGCCCTTCTGGAACTCCGGCTGCCAGTAGCGCTGCAGCACCATGTTGTTTTCCAGGCTGTAATCCAGCACCAGACCGTGCTTGTGGCGGTCCTCCGGGATATGGCTCATGCCGTCCTTGGAGCGCTGGCGGATGGTGGCGTGGGTGATGTCCTTGCCATCCAGCGTGATCTTGCCGTTGGCCAGCTTTTCCAGACCGGTCAGGCCGTAGACAAACTCGGTCTGGCCGTTGCCCTCAATGCCCGCCAGACAGACGATCTCACCGGCGTGCACCTGGAAGGTGACATCCTTCACCGAGTCCTTCTTGCGCTGGTCGTTGTGCATGGTCACGTTCTGCACGTCCAGCACCACGGCACCGGGCTTTGCAGGCTGCTTTTCCACCTGCAGCTGCACATCACGGCCCACCATCATGCGGGAAAGTTCTTCCTTGGTGGTGTCCTTGATGTCTACGGTGCCCATGTACTTGCCCTTGCGCAGCACGGTGCAGCGGTCGGCCACGGCCATGATCTCGTTCAGCTTGTGGGTAATGAACAGGATGGACTTGCCTTCCTTCTTGAACCCGCGCATGATCTCCATCAGCTCGTCGATCTCCTGCGGGGTCAGCACAGCGGTGGGCTCATCGAAGATCAGGATCTCGTTGTCGCGGTACAGCATCTTCAGGATCTCCACGCGCTGCTGCATGCCCACCGAGATATCGCTGACAAGGGCATCCGGGTCCACGCGCAGGCCGTACTTTTCGCTCAGGGCCATGACCTTCTTGCGGGCCTCGGCTTTCTGCAAAAAGCCCATTTTATTGGGCTCCACACCCAAAATGATGTTGTCCAGAACGCTGAAGCATTCCACCAGCTTGAAGTGCTGGTGCACCATGCCGATGCCCAGTGCATTTGCATCGTTGGGGTTGCGGATGGCGACCTCCTTGCCGTTCTTGCGGATCTGGCCAGCCTCCGGCTGGTACAGGCCGAACAGCACGCTCATCAGCGTACTTTTGCCGGCGCCATTTTCGCCCAGCAGGGCGTGTACCTCGCCTTTGCGCAGCTGCAGGGTGATATCATCGTTTGCCTTGATCCCAGGGAATTCCTTGGTGATGTGGAGCATCTCGATCACAAAATCCTCTGCCAATCTGCTCACTCTCCTTTCGTGCCGTATCGACACCTATACTATTCTATCTTTCATTATACCTGATTTCCGACAATTTGCACACGGCTTTTTTCGTTTTTGGCAGAAAGTACAGATAAAAGTATTACTTTTAAAGCATCTTGCACAGTTTCCGCCGGGTCTGCCCTGCCCGGACACACAAAAACAGGGTGCTCACCTGCAATGGGCACCCTGTTTTTGCATTGAGTAATTCATAAAAGCGGCCTGCCGGTTTGCGGCCCGCAGGCTGCGGGAAACGCCGGGTTACTGGATATCGTTGACGGTGGTGAACTCGCTGACGGTGGGCTTGACCCCATCATCCGAGCTGTTGTCCACGGTGATCTCGCCGGAAGCGGTCACGGTCAGGAATTTGCGGCGGGAAATTTTTATCCTGGGTTTTCCTTGAAATAGTATGACTTCTGGTTTTTGATACAACAAAAGACGGGGTGTCCCTTTCGGAACATCCCGCCCGGGGAAGCTCTTTACTGGATGTAGTTGACGGTAGTGAACTCGCTGACGGTGGGCTTGGTAGCATCGTCGGAGTTGTTGTCCACAGTGATCTCGCCGCTCTTGATCTTGTCCTTGACGGTCTCGTACTCGTCCTTGGTGAAGGTCTCGAAGTTCCAGCTGTCGTCTGCGGTGGGCAGGCCGATGTAATCGCCATCCTCCAGACCGAAGTTGCCGTTGGAAGCAGCGATCTCGCTCCAGTCACCGGCCTCGATGTCGGACAGAGCGGTGTTGACAGCCTCAGACAGACCCTTCATGGCAGAGGTGATGAACGGGTTGTAGGCATAGGTGCCGTCAGCCACGCCGTTTGCGCCGATGTAGTTCTGGTCAACGTCCACGCCGATGACATAGCCGTTGTTCTTCAGAGCAGCCTCCACAGCGGAGGTGTAGATGCCGCCGCCGCAGGCAAACACGACCTGAGTGCCGTTGGAGTACCAGCCCTCCATACGGGAGGTGATGTTGGCATCGCCGTAGAACTGGCCGCCGTAGAAGTAGTTGATCTCGACGTTCTGGCCCAGCTCCTGTGCGGCAGCATCAGCGCCCTGCACGAAGCCGTAGCCGTAACGGATGACAGCGGGCACAGCCATGCCGCCCAGGAAGCCCAACTTGGTCTTGCCGTCCTTGGCGATCGCGTAACCGGCCAGGTAACCTGCCTGCTCTTCCTTGAAGGTGATGCAGTAGCAGTTTGCGGGGATGGTATCCGTGCCGATATCGCCCTGGGTCACGTCAACAGCGATGAACTTGACATCCGGGTACTGATCAGCAGCCCAAGCCAGAGAAGCACCGTACAGGTAGCCGACGCAGACGATCACGTCTGCACCGTCGTTGACAGCCTGACGGATCATGGTCTCACGATCCTCATCAGAAGCGTCAGCCTCGGGGATGTAGTACTGGCAGTCATCGCCCATGTAGCCAGAAACAGCCGTCCAGCATGCCTGGTTGAAGCTCTCATCGTCGATCGTGCCGGTGTCGCAGGTCAGAGCGACCTTGACGATCTTCTCGCCGCCCTCAGCAGCGGAGGAAGCGGTGGAAGCAGCAGCGGAAGAAGCGGTGCTGGTGGAAGAAGCGGAAGAACCGCCACAAGCGGTCAGAGCAGCGGCGGCGGCAGCAGCACCAGCCACAGCCAGGAAGTTACGACGAGAAATCTTCATAAGAAAGTCTCCTTTATTTTCAATCCATCGCGTGCCAGCCTGCAAATGCAGGCACTTGCACATTTACTGGTTCAAGTATAGCGAGAAGATGTGTGAGATGCAAGCACTTTTCGATTACAAAATATTTACAAAATCTTTGTAAATATGTCCAAAAAGCATTACTTTTGCACAACTCCCTGCCGTTCCGGTTTTGTGCCGGGAAGCGATTTATTTTTCCACAGCGGCATTTCCGGCCACATTGGAAGGCCCGAACCCAAAGGGCAGCAGTTCGTCCATGCTGCGCTCGATGAAATCCTCCGGCGTTTTGGCCATGATCACGTTCAGCTCCGGCCCGCCGAACTCGAACAGTGCCTGACGGCACACACCGCAGGGCGAGGTGATCTGTTCGTTCACCTCGCCGCGGCGGCTGCCCACCACTGCAATATCCGTGAACTCGGTCACGCCGTCGGCCACGGCCTTGAACAGGGCCGTGCGCTCTGCGCAGCTGGTGGGGGTAAAGGACGCATTTTCCACGTTGCAGCCGGTGTAGACGCGTCCGTCCTTTGCGCGCAGGGCAGCACCCACCATAAAATTGGAATACGGTGCATAAGCCTTTTCGCGGGCAGCCAGTGCCATGCGGATCAGTTCCTGCTTTTCTTCCAGGGTCAGGTTCGTCATAAAATGTTCCTCCTTTTGGGGGCGAAAACAGCGCGGCCGGCCTTTTTGCAGGCAGACCGCGCTGGATCTTCGGTTGGGTTTCTCAGTACTCTGCGCCCAGAGCCACCTTCATCATGTTGGTAAAGCTCGTCTGGCGCTGCTCGGCCGTGGTGATCTCCGGTGCCACAAAGCTGTCGGAAATGGTCAGCAGGCAGGCCGCATGCTTGCCCAGCACCTGTGCGTTGGCAAACAGGGCAAAGCTCTCCATCTCCACGCACAGGCAGCCGCGCTCATCCCGCAGCTTTTCCCAGTAAGTAGGCTTTTCGTCGGAGGGCTGGCGGTAGAACACATCCGAAGAGTGGATGTTGCCCTCAATGAGGGGAATGCCCTGCTTGGCGGCAGAAGCGCGCAGCTTGTCGTTCAGGCTCTGGCTGGGCAGGGTGATGTCCCCCTCGAAGCCGCTCTGTACCCGGGCGTAGTTGGACTCGCTCACCGCACCGGTGGACAGCACCACGTCGAACAGCTTGGCCTTTTCGGTGTAGCTGCCGGCGGAGCCGATGCGGATGATGTTGTCCACATCGTAGAACTTGAACAGTTCATAGGAATAGATGCCGATGGACGGCATGCCCATGCCGCTGCCCATCACGCTGATGGGGCGGCCCTGATAAGTGCCGGTAAAGCCCAGCATACCGCGCACACCGGTCACCTGACGCACATCCTGCAGGAAGGTGTCGGCAATGAACTTGGCGCGCAGAGGATCACCGGGCATGAGGACCGTCTTGGCGAAATCGCCCTTTTCAGCGCTGTTGTGAGGGGTAGACATAGAACATCTCTCCTTTTTCTTTATGATCGGCAGGCAGGCCCTTCCCGGTGGAAAGGCCCGCTCTGCATGCTTACCTGTATTTTCTGCGGTTGAACACGTTCTGCGGGGCAATGTAAGAGCCGTTGCGGCGGATCTCGAAGTGGCAGTGGTTGCCGCTGGAACGTCCGGTGCTGCCCACATGGCCGATCAGCTGGCCCTGCTTGACGGTCTGGCCTGCATGGACCACCAGCGACAGGCAGTGTGCATACACGGTGGTGTAGCCGTTGCCATGGTTGATGATGATGGAGTAGCCATAGCCCGTACCTGCACCAGCCTTGTTGTAACCGGCCTTGGTGACGGTGCCGCCTGCCGAAGCGTAAATGGGCGTACCGGCGGCGGCGCAGATGTCCACGCCCTTGTGGCTGCCGCCGTACCAGCGCGAGCAGTTCCGGTAGCCGGGCACCGGCCAGATGAACTGTCCGCTGCCGGTGATGTAGGAAGTGCTGGTGGTCACCTTCTTGGTGCCCACCACGATCTTTTCGGTCACAGGCTCCTTGATCACTTCGGTGCTGAGGATCTGCTGGCTGAGCTGGGTGCCGTTGGTGTCGTACACACGCTGGGCCGTCACACTGCGGATGCCGTTTTCACCGGCCTGCGTGGTCTTTTTGGTGCCCACGTTGTACTCTTTGGATTTGGTCGTCTCGCTGGTATAGGGGATCTCCTCCTGCCAGGTCTCGATCTTGGTGATGCGCACTTCCAGCGTGGCTTCCTGTTTGGTCACGATCAGCTCATCACCGGCCTGGATGTTGGAGGTCTCGGTCAGGGCCGCGCCCTTGAAGTTCGTATTCAGCTCGCACAGTTCCCGGAAGGTCAGGTCGTTCTTCTGGGCAATGCTCCACAGGGTGTCGCCGGTCTGCACGGTATAGATCTTTTCCTGCTGCTGCACGCCGGAAAGCATCGACTCCACATCGTTTTCCTGCTGGAAGCTTTCATTAAAGTAGATGCCATTCTCCAGGGTGACCTCTTTGTTGAAGCCCACGGTCACATTGGGATCTTCCGGGTTCTCGTAGGGTTCCAGCAGGCTGCTCAGGTAACTCTGCAGGGCAGTGCCGTCCGAGCACACGGCGGTCAGTTCTCCGTCCAGATACAGGGCGGTGCCCTCACTGATCTGGTCGCTGGAGGACTTCAGAATGGCGTTGGCCATCTCGTTTTCGTCCAGCACGCTGTGTGCCACCGAAATGGTGTAGGTGGGCTCCACCGTCCACTTGGTGTTCTCGTCCGTGCCTGCATCGTTGATACGCTCCTGCACGGCTTCCTTGGCAGAGTTGAACACATCCTCGTTGGCCACATAGCCCACGGTCTGGCCGTTCACCTGCACTTCCAGCGCATAGGGCTGACGGATGGTGTTCTGCACCACCGTGACCATCCCGGCCAGTGCCAGCACCGGCAGGATGTACATAGCCATGCGCGGCAGGGTGCGCACATTGCGCCGCACGCCGCCGACCAGATAATGCACGCTGTCCTTTACGGCTGCGCCAAAGCCCTTTTCCTTCCGGACGCGGTGCGCATGTACCAGCAGCGAGCCCATGCCCCGGAAGAACAGCACGATGGGCCCGAACAGGTCGCGCACCATCTGGGCCGCACCGGGGAACGCCATGGACACGATGGTGTGCAGCAGGCTGCGCACCCAGAGCAGTGCACCGGACACGCCCCGGCACACCGTGCGTCCGACACGGACAAATGCATATTCGGCCGAAAATCCCAGAGCGTACAGGGCCTCACCTACGATGAGAACGAGGCGGTTCTGCAGCAGCTTCTGAGAAAAATGATTGACGTGATGCTGGGTCCTGCGGCGGAAGCGGTGCCGACGCAGGAGCTGCATGCATTGGAACTGTGCCCACAGGGAGCGCAGCTTCTGGCCGCGTTTTTTCGGCGGCTGCTGCGCAGGCTCTGCGGTCTGCGGTTCCTTTGTCTTATCTTCGATCAAACGGGTTTCTCCTTCCTTGCCGCGCGGCAAAGCTGCTCTGCATCCGGCGCGGCGGTGGTTTCCACATCCTGTGCGGCTGAATGTCAGCGCACAGACGATCTATGCTCATTTTATTATACACCTTGCACGGAATGAAACAAGCACCTGCACAAAATTTGGGCAGTTCTTTCACGCACTTTTCACGAAAGCAGGTCGGCCATATCCTGCGGCAGCGGGCTTTCCACGGTCACCGTGCGGCCTGTTCCGGCGCTCACCGGGGTGCGGATGCAGATGCCGTCCGGCACCTCGGTGTACTCCGGCACCCGGAAGGTCTGCTTTGCGCAGTGCAGTGCCTGCCGCCCGATGCGGTCCCGGCGGCCGCCGTAGAGGTCATCCCCGGCCAGCGGATGGCCGACGGACGCAAAGTGCACCCGGATCTGGTGGGTGCGGCCGGTCACCGGCACGCAGGCGGCCAGGCTCAGGCCGTTCTGTACCTTTAATATGATGTACTCGGTGCGGCTGGGCTTGCCCTCCGGGGTCACACACCGCCCGATGATGCTGTCGCCCCGGCGGCCGATGGGCGCGTCGATCACGCCCGGCCCCAAGGGCAGCTCGCCCTCCACGATGGCGTAATAGAGCTTCTGCACGTTTTCTGCCAGGAGCGGCGCAGCATAGGTGTTGCGGGCCGCCAGCACAAGGCCGCTGGTGTCCTTGTCGATGCGGTTCACCGGGCGGAACACCGGGCTGCGGCCCTGCTGCAGTGCCCAGGCTGCATAGCCGTTGGCCAGCGTGCCGCCGGGGTAGTTCAGAGTGGGGTGCACCGCCAGATGGGGCGGCTTTTCCAGCACCACGGCAAAGGCATCCTCGTAGACCACCTGCACGGCAATGTCCGGCTGCGGGGCCACGCCGCCCGCTTCCGGCGGGAGGTCGAAGCTCAGCACCTGCCCCGGGTACACCCGGCGGTTGGCCAGAACGGACGCACCGTCGGCAAAAAAGCCGCCGCCCTGAAATTTGACTGCCCGGGCAAGCTCCGTAGAAACGGCACACTGGCGCAGAAAGTTCCGCACAAGCGTTCCATTTTGGGTCTGCAGGGTGTCCGGCACCGTGAAATACAGACGCACGCGCACCCCTCCTTTGCACGAAAAACAGATATAAATAGTATAGCAAAAAACGCTTTCGCTTGCAAATCTTGTTTTTTTATGGTATTATGAGGAACGGAAAACGAGTGGAACATACGGCGGCGGGGCGGCTTTGACCGCTCTGAGGAAAGTCCGGGCCTCACAGAGCACGGTAACTGCTAACGGCAGCCGAGGGTGACCTCAGGGAAAGTGCAACAGAAAGGAAACCGCCGCAGCAATGCGGTAAGGATGAAAGGGCGAGGTAAGAGCTCACCAGCGCATGGGTGACTATGCGGCTTTGTAAACCCTACCGGAAGCAACGCCTATATGGGACGTACAGCGCTGCTCGCGTGTCCCGAAGGCGGCACGAACCTGTCAGCAATGGCAGGTCTAGACAGATCGTCGTTTAATACAGAACCCGGCTTACGGTCCATCTCGTTTTCCGCTTTTATGCTTTCCGGCTGCCCGCATCCCTGCGGGCAGCTTTTGTTTTGTCACACTTCTTTTACCAAGCTGTTACTTTTCGTTTGTTGCAGTTTGTGGTATACTATGGGCACTGCAGGCCCTCTGCAGGCTAAAACGAAAGACAGGATGTGAAATCCTCCGATGAAAGATGGTTTTTTTAAGGCAGCCGCCTTCTCCCCCGCCCTGCGGGTGGCGGACTGCACCTATAACGCCCAGCAGATCCTTGCCGACGTGCAGGCAGCCGCCGCGCACGGGGTCAAGCTGGCCGTGTTCCCGGAATTCTGCCTCACCGGCTACACCTGCGGCGACCTGTTCTTGCAGCACACGCTGCAGACCGGTGCGCTGGATGCCCTGCAGACCGTGCTGGACGGCACCCGGACGCTGGACACCGTCGTGCTGGTGGGCCTGCCGCTGCTGGTACACGGCAAGCTGTACAACTGCGCCGCCGTGCTGTGCCGCGGGCAGCTGCTGGGCCTTGTGCCCAAGACCTACCTGCCCAACTACGGTGAATTCTACGAGAAACGCCAGTTCACCCCCGGCAGCACCGAGGTGGAAACGATCACCGTGTGCGGCCAGCAGGTGCCCTTTGGCACTTCGCTGCTGTTCCGCTGCCGGTCCATGCCCAGTTTTGTGCTGGGCGTAGAGCTGTGCGAGGACCTGTGGAGTGCGTTGCCGCCCTCCACCTTCCACGCGCTGGCCGGGGCCACGGTCATCGCCAACCTTTCGGCCAGCGACGAGACCGTCGGCAAGGCCGAGTACCGCCGGGCACTGGTGTCCAACCAGTCGGCCCGCCTGCTGTGCGGCTACCTGTACGCCTCGGCCGGGCACGGCGAGAGCACCCAGGACATGGTGTTCGCCGGGCACGACCTGATTGCCGAAAACGGCACCCTGCTGGCCGAGACAGCTCCCTTTGCGGGCGGCATTGCCGAGACCGAGATCGACTGCCAGCGCATGGAGGCCGAGCGTGCCCGCAACACCAGCTTTGAGCTGAGCCGCGATGGTTACACCACGGTGGAGTTTGATCTGGAACTCACCGAGACCCCCCTCACCCGCTGGATCGACCCAGCACCCTTCGTGCCCGGCGACCCCAAGCGCCGCGCCGAGCGCTGCGAACTGATCCTGAAGATGCAGGCCGACGGTCTGGCCAAGCGGCTGGAGCACGCCCACGCCAAAACGGCGGTCATCGGCATTTCCGGTGGATTGGACAGCTGTCTGGCCCTGCTGGTGGCGGTGCGCGCCATGAAGCAGCTGGGCCGCCCCGCCAGCGATGTGCTGGCCGTGACCATGCCCTGCTTCGGCACCACCCACCGCACCCGCAGCAATGCCGAGATCCTGTGCGATGAGCTGCAGGTCTCCTTCAAAGAGATCGACATTGCCGAAACGGTGCACAGCCACTTTCGGGATATCGGCCAAGACGAAAGCGTGCTGGACGTGACCTTTGAAAATGGGCAGGCCCGTGTGCGCACGCTGGAGCTGATGGACACTGCCAACCGCACCGGCGGCCTTGTGGTAGGCACCGGCGACCTGTCGGAGCTGGCACTGGGCTGGGCCACCTACAACGGCGACCACATGAGCATGTACGGTGTGAACGCCGGGGTGCCCAAAACGCTGGTGCGCCATCTGGTGCATTACGAAGCCGACATTGCCGCCACCGACGCCCTGCGCACCGTGCTGCTGGACATTCTGGACACTCCGGTCTCCCCGGAGCTGCTGCCCGCCAAGGACGGCGAGATCGCGCAAAAGACCGAGGATCTGGTGGGCCCCTATGAGCTGCACGACTTTTACCTCTATCAGGTGCTGCGCTTCGGCTTTGGCCCGGCCAAGATCTTCCGGCTGGCAAAGGCCGCCTTTGCAGGCCGCCCCGAATACCCCGACAACGTGCTGTACAAGTGGCTGCGCAACTTCTACTGGCGGTTCTTCGCCCAGCAGTTCAAGCGCAGCTGCCTGCCGGACGGCCCCAAGGTGGGCAGCGTGACCCTTTCGCCCCGCGGAGACTGGCGCATGCCCAGCGATGCCTGTGCCGCCCTCTGGCTCGCCGAACTGGAACAGCTTTCGATCAAGGACTGACACATGAAACACAAAAAACTGCTGACCAATCTTCTGTTTGCCGCCGTCGTTCTGGCCATTGCCGCCGTTCTGCTGCTGGTGCGCAGTGCACACAGCAGCGGTTCCAAGCTGCGGGCCGAACTGATCTACGGTGACAACAACACCACCATGAACCTTCCGCTGGACAAGAACGACACCTACGACGTGGACACCGGGTACTACACGGTGCACATCGAGATCAAGGACGGTGCTGCCCGCTTTGTGGACTCCCCCTGCCCGGACCACATCTGTGAGAGCTTCGGCTGGCTGTCCAACGAAGACCAGACCGCCACCTGCCTGCCCGCCCGCGCGGTGCTGACCATCGTGCCGGCTGACTGAGCCTGAACGCTCAAAAGGAGATTTCCCATGAAGGATGATTCCAACCGTTCCCTGCGGCGTGTGAACCGCAAGAGCCGCAGTGCGGCAGACCGCACCGTGGAAGTGGACAGCTCCGCTTTTTTTGCGGAGGACCCGTCCCCCACGCCGCCGCCCCGGAAAAAGCCCGGTTCTTCTGCCCCGCGCCGCAGCGGTGCCCCGGCACAGGCTGCCGCCGCTGCACCCTCGAAATTCGGCAAGATCCTGCTGCCGGTGCAGGGCATCCTCAGCGTGGCTTCGCTGGTGCAGCTGTGGCGCACCCAGATGCTGCCCGTGCTGTATCTGGTCATTCTGGCCGCCCTGCTGTTCCTGCTCTGGCTGCTGGTCAAGCGCTGTCAGGAGTACAATGTGCCCGGCAAGGTGTCCCGGGTGTTCTCGGTGTTCCTGTGCGCCTGCATGGCGCTGGGCTGTGTCTGGGCCCAGCAGGGTCTGACCGCGCTGGACAACATGACCAACGGTCTGCTCACCGGTGCCGAGGCCAACAAGATCACCAAGGAGCCTTTCGTCATCTACCTCAGCGGCGTGGACACCCGTGGTGAACTGACCGAAAAAGCCCGCAGCGACGTGAACATTCTGGCTGTGGTGAACCCCCAGACCAAGCAGGTGGCGCTGATCAACACGCCCCGCGACTACTATGTGGATCTGGCCGGGACCAACAGCAAGGACAAGCTGACCCACGCCGGTCTGTACGGCGTGGAGACCAGCATGGCCACATTGGGCAACCTCTATGGCATCAACGTGGACCACTACATCCGCATCAACTTTGCGGGCTTCATCAATATCGTGGACGCCCTGGGCGGCGTGGACGTATATTCCGACCAGGCCTTCACCTCAGTGGGCAGCCCCGGCTACTACGACCCCACCACCTTTGCCGAAGGCTGGAACCATCTGGACGGTAAGTCCGCCCTGGCCTTTGCCCGGGAGCGCCACGCCTTTGCCTCCGGCGATATCCAGCGCGGCATCAACCAGATGAAGGTCATCGACGCCATGCTGAACAAGATCAAGTCCCCTGCCCTGCTCATGGGCTTTTCCAAGATCATGGACGCCGCTTCGGACTGCTTTGTCACCGATTTTTCGCAGGATCAGATCAGTGCGCTGGTGCGCATGCAGCTGAGCGATTTTGCCAACTGGGACATCCAGAGCTACACCGTTACCGGCTCGTCCGGCACCAGCACCCAGTGCTATTCCGCCAAGGGCCAGAAGCTCTACGTCATGAAGCCGGATGAAGCCTCCGTCAGCAAGGCCAAAGAGATGATCGCGACCGTGCTGGGCGGTGAGGGCACTGTGAGCGACACCACCCAGACCCCGGAAAAGACCGACATCTTTACCCCCACCACCGACCCGAACGCCGCTGCTTCCATTCCGGAAGAACCGGCGGAAAGCGTCATCGTGGAGGAGCCCGCCGAGAGCGTGCCGGAAGAGACCCCGGCCGAAACGCCTGCTGAGCAGCCTGCAGAACAGCCTGCCGACACCCAGCCCCAGGAGCCGGAGACTCCGGCCGACAGCGGCACCAGTGACGGCAGCACCGAAGCTCCGTCCATCTCCCTGCCCACGCAGGAAGAGGTGGAACAGGCTGCATCCTCGCTGTACAACGCAGCGTCCACCATTTTGGATGCCATCTACAATGCAGCGTCCCAGAACGACGCCGCCTGATTTCCCACAACCGCAACGAGGCCCCGGAGGGCAGAACCTCCGGGGCCTCGTTTTTTCGTTGTCAGGATCTTATGCCTTGATCTCGTTCCACACGCTGTGGCCGTCCAGGCTGGAGGCATCCACGTCCAGATACTCGCAGATGGTCTGGGCAATGGTGCCGAAGCAGAGCTTCGTGCCCAGGTCCACACCGGGCTTCACGCCCTTGCCGCAGACCAGGTACGGCACATACTCGCGGGTATGGTCGGTGGTCTTGGTGTAGGAGGGGTCGCAGCCGTGGTCTGCGGTGACCATCAGCAGGTCGCCCTCCCGCATGCCGGGGATGAAGTCGGCCAGGAAGCGGTCGAACTCGGTGGCGGCAGCCGCGTAGCCCGCCACATCGCGGCGGTGGCCGTACAGCATGTCAAAGTCCACCAGGTTCACAAAGGCCAGACCCTCAAAGTCGCGGGTCTGCAGGGCCTTGGTGAAGGCAATGCCGTTGGTGTTGCCGGTGGTCTTGATTTTCTCGGTCACGCCCTCGCCATCAAAGATATCGAAGATCTTGCCCACGGCGATGACGTCCTTGCCGGCGTTCTTCAGCAGGTCCAGCATGGTGGCGCGGGGCGGCTTCAGGCTCAGGTCGTGGCGGTTGGTGGTGCGGTAGAAGGTATCGGCGCTGTTGCCCAAGAAGGGGCGGGCAATGACGCGGCCCACGCCATACTCGCCCTTGAGCATCTCGCGGGCGATCTCGCAGTAACGGTACAGCTCGTGCACCGGCACCAGCTCTTCGTTGGCGGCCACCTGGAACACGCTGTCGGCACTGGTGTAGACGATGAGGGCGTTTTCCTTCATGGCCTGCTCGCCGTAGTCCTTCAGCACCTGGGTGCCGGAATAGGGCTTATTGCAGAGCACCTTGTGGCCGGTTTTTTCCTCAAACTCGTGGATGAGCTCTGCGGGGAAGCCCTCCGGGAAGGTGGGCAGCGGCTTCGGGCTCACCACACCGGCGATCTCCCAGTGGCCGATGGTGGTGTCCTTGCCCATGCTCTGCTCCTGCAGGCGGGCAAAGGAACCGGTGGGAGCGGCGGTCTTTTCCCCGGCGGTCACGCCGTCGATGTTGAACAAGCCCAGCTTTTGCAGGTTGGGGCAGTTGAAGTTGGGATGCTTTGCAATGGCACCCAGCGTGTTGGTACCCTCGTCGCCAAAAGCGGCGGCATCCGGCTCGGCGCCGATGCCAAAGCTGTCGAGCACGATCAGAAAGACACGTTTTTCCATCTTGGTTTTCTCCATTTCTTCCGGGTCAGCCCGGATAAGTGACACTTTTACCTGCCACCATTATAAGCAAAAACAGGCCCGTTTGCAAGGGCTGTCTTTCCATGCTGCACAGCTGTCCTGACGGGCAGGATCTTAGCCATTTCTTTAACGATTTCTCTGTGCAAAATCCGCAAAATTACCGCGTCCCTGCGTCAAACATCTGTTCAAGCCTCCCGGTATACAAAAAAGTTGTATTCATCCTGAAATTTCACTTGCTCTCTTGTCAGAAAGCGATTATAATAGTAGTTGGTAAAGTTTTGGATTTTCACTTTACCGTACATTCCAACCCACAGCACGGGGAGTTTTCCCTGTTGGTCGTGTGCGCGGGCCGTTCTGCATGACAGCAGACAGCCTGCTGCAAAATAAATGAGAGAGTGAGAACGTAGACGGAGGTATTTTGAATGAGAAAAACGAAAATTATCTGCACCCTGGGCCCTTCCACCGACAAGGACGGCGTCCTGCGTGAACTGATCGCCAACGGCATGAATGTTGCCCGCTTCAACTTCTCCCATGGCTCCCACGAGGAGCACAAGGGCCGTCTGGACCTGCTCAAGTCCCTGCGCGAGGAGCTGGGCAAGCCCGTGGCTGCTCTGCTGGACACCAAAGGCCCTGAGATCCGCCTGAAGGACTTCAAGAACGGCACCGAGATGCTGGAAGCCGGCCAGGCCTTCACCCTGACCACCCGCGATGTGGAGGGCACCAAGGAGATCTGCTCCATCACCTACAAGGATCTGCCTCAGGACGTGGCCCCCGGCGGCACCATCATGCTGGATGACGGCCTGATCAAACTGCAGATCCAGACCGTGAACGATACCGACATCGTCTGCACTGTGCTGAACAACGGCAAGATCAAGAACAAGAAGGGCGTCAACGTGCCCGGTGTGCATCTGTCCATGCCGTATATGAGCCAGCGCGATAAGGACGATATCATCTTCGGCATCGAGCAGGGCTTTGATTTCATCGCTGCTTCCTTTGTGCGCACCGCACAGGACGTGTACGAGATCCGCAACCTGCTGAACGAGTACGACTCCAACATCCGCATCATCGCCAAGATCGAGAACCGTGAGGGTGTGAACAACATCGACAGCATCCTGGCTGCCGCCGACGCCGTCATGGTGGCCCGCGGCGACCTGGGCGTCGAGATCGACTTTACCGAGCTGCCCGGCATCCAGAAGACCATCATCGACCGCTCCTTCTCCTTCGGCAAGCCCATCGTCACCGCTACCCAGATGCTGGACAGCATGATGGTGAACCCCCGCCCCACCCGTGCTGAGATCTCGGACGTGGCAAACGCCATCTACGACGGCACCTCTGCTATTATGCTGTCCGGTGAGACCGCTGCCGGTGCTTACCCCGTGGAGGCACTGAAGACCATGTCCGCCATCGCCGAGCGCACCGAGCAGGAGGGGCACTACCTGCGCGGCCGTCTGATGGAGCCCAACACCGGCAAGATCAGCGTTTCCGACGCTACCGCTCACGCCGCCTGCCTGACCGCCAAGGACGTGAACGCCGCTGCCATCGTCACCGTGTCCGAGTCCGGCACCACTGCCCGCCTGCTGAGCAAGTACCGCCCGCAGCAGCCCATCATCGCCTGCGTCATGAAGGAGCAGGTGCAGCGTCAGCTGTCCCTGAGCTGGGGCATCACCTCCCTGATGATGCCTCTGGCGCACAGCACCGACGAGCTGATCGAAATGTCCACCGCTCTGGCCAAGGAAAACGGCTTCCTGCACGACGGTGAGCTGGCCGTGGTGACCGCCGGCGTGCCCGTGGGCATTTCCGGCACCACCAACATGATCAAGATCCACATGGTGGGCAACTGCCTGGCCACCGGTGTGGGCGTCGGCCCGGAGAACGCCGAGGTGTCCAACGCCACCGGCAAGGCCTGCGTGTGCCGCACCCTGGACGAGGTGCATGCCAAGTTCAAACCCGGCATGGTGCTGGTGGTGCCTTCCACCAGCAACGAGATGCTGAACTATGTACGCGACGCCGCCGCTCTGGTGGTGGAGGAGCCCGGCCTGAACAGCCATGCCGCCATTGCCGGCAAGGCTCTGCTCAAGCCCACCGTCGTGGGTGCCGTGGGTGCCACCTCTCACATCCGTGACGGCCTGATGATCGCTGTGGACTGCGCACACGGCAGCGTGCAGCGCCTGCAGGCCTGAGAAAGAGGGCGACACAATGGAACGCATTGCGAGCTTCTGTGTTGACCATACCAAGCTGGACCGGGGCATGTACCTGAGCCGTCAGGACGGCGACGTGCTCACTTGGGACATCCGCATGAAGAAGCCCAACCAGGGCGATTACCTGTCCACGGCCGCTGCCCACACGCTGGAGCACCTGTTTGCCACCTACGCACGCAATAGTGCCTTCCAGGATGGTGTGATCTATGTGGGCCCCATGGGCTGCCGCACCGGCTTTTACCTGCTGACCCGCGGCCTGACCCCTGCGCAGGCTTTGGAGCTGACCGTGGAGTCCTTCCGCTTTATGGCCGCCTTTGAGGGTGCCGTGCCCGGTGCCAGCGAAGTGGAGTGCGGCAACTACCGCGACATGGATCTGCCTGCCGCCAAGGCCGAGGCTGCTGCCATGCTGCCGGTTCTGGAAGCCCTGACCGCTGACCGTCTGCACTACTGAGCCTCTGTGCCGGAACTCTAGACAAACAACAAAACCCGGAACTTCCTATCGAACAGGAAGTTCCGGGTTTTTGGTTTTGTTCGGTTTATTCGTCCGGGTCGCCGCGCTCGGGCATGGTGCGCAGCTCCCGCACCAGCATGGCACGCAGCTGGTACTGATGCTGCTCGGACGCAAGGTCGGCTCCGGCATGCAGCTCCACCTCCGGTGCCCGCCCATCGTCCGTGTACAGCGGCACCGTGACCACGGCCTGGGTGCCCTTTTCCGGGGCACACTCCACGCTCAGCCCCCAGCCCATGCGGCGGCAGCACTCGCGGCAAAGCAGCAGCCCCAGCTGAGCCCCGCCCAGAAAGCTGCGCCGGTTTTCCAGCCAGGCTTCCTGGCTGCCCTCCGGCAGACCGCAGCCATTGTCCCGCACAGTCAGCTGCCACATGGTCTCGCTGCGGCGCAGCAGGATCCTCACCGTGCCGCCCTCGCGGCAGGCACGCAGCGCGTTGGACAGCAGATGCAGACACAGCAGCTCCACATCATCCCGGTCAGCCAGCACACGGCAGGTCGTCCAGCCGCCGTAGTCCAGCTCCAGGGTGACTCCCAGCTGCGCACGCACCATGTCGGCCTGGGCCGCCACCTGCTGCAGCAGCTCGCACAGATCCAGCGGGTAAAGCTTAGGCGGCTGCCCGGCACGCAGAAATTCCAGCGCAGACAGCAGTTCGTTGATGGTCCGTTCCAGCTTGGCCGTGGCCGCACTGATGTCGCTGACTGCCTGCAGGGACTGGGCGTCTGCCCCCACGCGGGCCAGATGCTGCTCCAGATACTCGCAGTTGCGCCCGATCAGCCCCAGCGAATGGAAGCAGGCATCCTCCACCGCCTGCTGCGGGATGGCCTGCGCCGTCAGCTCCTGCGCTGTATTCTGCTGTGCCTGCTCCATTGCTACCGCCTCCAAGACCGTGTGCGTTATTCCCTGCTCTTCTGCTGGATGAGATACCGTTTGATTGCATAGATCAGCTTGCCCGTAGTGGGCTTTTCCGCTTCAAAGCCGCTTTCAGCCTTGAACTGCGTCCAGCCCTCGACCGGTTTTGCTTCCAGCTGGTCGATCATGCGCCGGATGCCGCTGTCCACGGCCGAGACCGAAACACCGTACTGCTCACTGACCGCCTGCAGGATCTCCTTGCGGATGGCCAGCTTCTGCGAGGTGCCGTAGACCACGCCCACCGCACTGGTCAGATAGCTGCAATTGATGTCCGGGATGCGGATGCCCCAACTGTGGTACAGCTGCTGGCACTGCTGCTCGGTGCGCTGCCACTGCTGGCCCGGCATTCGGTACAGCTCCCGCAGCAGGTTCTTGAGCTCCATGCGCTCCACGCAGCAACAGCTGCCGGAGTCCTCCATGCGCAGTGCCGAGCTGTTCTTGCGTCGGCCCTCGTCGAACAGCATCAGCAGCGGCTTGTGCTCCAGCTTGCGCAGTTCCATCATGAACTCGATGCTGCTCATATCCTCCATCTGGCTGCACAGCACCACGATGTCAAAATTGTGGCCCTGCTGCAGCTCCTGCAGCAGTTTGTGTCCGTTCAGAAAGCAGGTACAGGCCAGCACTGGGTTCTGTTCTTCCAGATAGTTTTTCTGTACCCGAAGCTCCTTGCGGTCATAGCTTGCAAGGGCGACCTGCAGCACATCTGCCGTCCGCTCATTGTCCACGCCACGCGCCGCCTTCCTGTTCGGTCTGCTGTGCCGCATCCAGCTCTGCCACCACGTCCTGCCAGATCTCCGGCTGAACGCCATTCTCACACAGATATTGCAAAACACGGTAGCCAAACTCCGGTGCAACGGCCATATACTTGCTGTCCATGCGCTGGCTGCTGCCGGTACGGCAAAGCGTCAGGCGACAGCCGGTTTCGCCGTCCGGGTCAAGGGAGTAAACCAGCGTATATGCCTGCTGCAACCCGGCGATGGCAGAAAACTGCCGGACCATGGGTGAAAATGTACGTTCCATAGAAATTCCTCCTTGCTACAAGGCATTGCGACGTTTTTAGTGCATTTCCTTGTTTTTCCTTTTTTATTGTATGGAGCAGGAAGGAACCATTCAACCCTGAAAAAGTGTCTAAAAGTGTCAGACTGTTTTTCTGTTCGATTTTGCGTCGTGTTGTTTTGCTTTCCGACGTTTTTACAAATCATGCTGCCTGTGCTGCACCGTATTTTCATCGTTTCATGTGGTTTGCACGGCTTTTTTCAGTACCCTTACAATAACACGAACGCCGCAGGATTGCAACCCCTGCCGCTGGGCTGGAAAAATTTTCCTCTCTGACCCAGCCAGAACAGAGAATTTCTGCTTCCACTTCCGGAAACACTTTCTTTTCCATACACAGTTTTTTCATATAGATTTGCTAAAATCATCTCGATTCTTCTGTGTAGTCTGCGCGCCTTTTGGCCCGCAGCGGCACAGCTGTCCGTTCCTCACCTCTCCGGCCCCGGCCGGAACCTTTTCCCCAGAAAGGCACACACATGCTACAAATCAAACAGATCTGCAAACAGTACAAGACCGGCGATCTCGTGCAAAATGCGCTGAACAATGTCAGCCTGAACCTGCGTGATAACGAATTCGTCGCCATCCTCGGCCCCAGCGGCTCCGGCAAAACCACCCTGCTGAACATTATCGGCGGTCTGGACCGGTATGACAGCGGCGATTTGATCATCAACGGCATCTCCACCAAAAAGTACACCGACCGCGACTGGGACTCCTACCGCAACCACACCATCGGTTTTGTGTTCCAGAGCTACAACCTCATCCCCCACCAGACCGTGCTGGCCAACGTGGAGCTGGCCCTTACCATCTCCGGCATTTCCGGGGCCGAGCGCCGCCGCCGCGCCACCGAGGCACTGGAGAAAGTGGGTCTGGGCAACCAGCTGCACAAGCACCCCAGCGAGATGTCCGGCGGCCAGATGCAGCGTGTGGCCATTGCCCGTGCACTGGTGAACAACCCCGACATCCTGCTGGCCGACGAGCCTACCGGTGCTCTGGACAGTGAAACCAGCATCCAGGTCATGGAGCTGCTCAAGGAGGTGGCCCGGGACCGTCTGGTGGTCATGGTCACCCATAACCCGGAGCTGGCCGAGCGCTACGCCACCCGCATCGTGACCCTGAAGGACGGCGTCATCCGCTCCGACACCATGCCCTACGAGCCGGACACTCAGACCCTTGCGGCCCCCGTGCACAAGAACATGGGCCGCTCGTCCATGTCGGTGCTCACCTCGCTGACCCTCAGCTTCAACAACCTGCGCACCAAAAAAGCACGCACCCTGCTCACTGCCTTTGCCGGTTCCATCGGCATCATCGGCATTGCGCTGATCATCTCCCTGTCCACCGGTGTCAACAACTACATTGACGACATGGAGCGCTCCACCCTGTCGGAGTACCCGCTGCAGATCATGAGCAGCGGCATGGACTTTACTTCCATGCTCTCCTCCCGCGTTCCGTCGGACAGCTCCCAGAGCACCACTCAGGAAGAAGACATGGTGCCGGTGCGCCAGCTGCTCTCGCAGATGGTGTCGGGCATCACCACCAACGACCTCAAGTCCCTCAAGCAGTATCTGGAGACCACCGACACCACCGTTGCCGACAATGCCACCGCCGTGGAGTATTCCTATAATGTGTCGCCCCAGATCTACCGGCAGGACCCCGACGGCAGCATCCGGCAGGTGAACCCGGATTCCTCCCTGTCCTCGCTGGGCATCAGCTCCGAGACCTCTTCCAACAACATCATGTCCTCCATGATGAACACCAGTGTGTTCTCGGAACTGCCCCAGACCCCGGAGCTGTATGCATCCCAGTACGACGTCAAGGCCGGCCGCTGGCCGGAAGCCTACAACGAATGCGTGCTGGTGCTGGACGCCACCGGCAGCGTGACCGACTACGCCCTGTACGCGCTGGGCATGCGGGACAACGCCGAGCTGGACAAAATGATCCAGCAGTTTGCCCAGAACCAGAACGTAGACGTGCCGGATGACTTCAAGACCTATTCCTATTCCGATTTTCTAGGCAAGCAGTTCAAGCTCATCAACAGCTCCGACCGCTATGTCTACGACGAGACCTACAGCTTGTGGCGCGATAAATCGGATGACACCGACTATATGAAGCAGGTGGTGGCCAACGGCACCGACCTGACCATCGTGGGCGTGGTGCAGCCCGCCGAGGATTCTTCTGCTGCCATGCTGTCCTCCGGAATCGGCTACACCCACGACCTCACCCTGCACGTCATCGAGCAGGCCAAATCCAGCGCCATCGTGCAGCAGCAGATGGCCGACCCCCAGATCAATGTGTTCACCGGCGAGGAGTTCGGTGCCGACAACGGCACTTCCTTCGATATGTCCTCCATGTTCTCGGTGGACACCGATGCGCTGAAGAACGCCTTCCAGTTTGACACCAGCGCCCTGAAGTTTGACCTGAGCGGCGCCTTTGATCTGAGCGCCGGTTCCTTCGACCTCTCTTCCCTGCTGGACCCGGACAGCTTCTCGCTGGACCTGGGCGACCTGCCGCAGCTGGACATGGACATGAGCAGCGTGTTTGAGAACATGGATCTGTCCATCTCCCCGGAGGCCCTGCAGAATATGATGCAGAAGATCCTGAACGGCTACAAGGACTATGTGGTGGGCAACGGCATCCTGAATCTGGACAAGATCAGCTTCTCTGCCTATATGCAGACCGAGCAGTTCCAGCAGCTGCTGGCCAGCTCCATGAGTGAACTGCTGGCCGACGCCAACCTGCAGGAGCAGTTCTCCGCCGCCATGCAGACCGTAATGGAGAGCTACTCTGCCCAGATCAGCCAGGCCCTGCAGAGCCAGCTGAGCACCGCCATGAATACGGCCATGCAGCAGATGGGCACCCGGATCAGCCAGCAGATGGAAAGCGCCATCCAGAAGAACATTGCCCAGCTGGGCAGCCAGATGGAAAACGCCCTGAAGATCGACGCCAGCGCCTTCCAAAATGCCATCCACATGAACATGACGCAGGAAGAGCTGGCTGAACTGATGAAGTCCTCCATGCTGTCCTCCACCTCCACCTACGACGGCAACCTGCAGAGCCTGGGCTACACCGACCTCGATGACCCCAGCACCATTTCCATCTACCCGAAGGACTTTGACTGCAAGGCCCTGATCGTGAATGCACTGGACGCCTACAACGCCTCCGCCGAGGCAAATGGCGAGGATGACAAGGTGGTGCGCTACACCGATGTGGTGGGCACCCTGATGACCTCGGTGACCAAGATCATCAACATGATCAGCAACATGCTGGTGGCCTTTGTATCCATCTCGCTGGTGGTGTCCTCCATCATGATCGGCGTCATCACCTATATCAGCGTGCTGGAGCGCCGCAAGGAGATCGGCATCCTGCGTGCCATCGGCGCGTCCAAGCGCAACATCTCGGAGGTATTCAACGCCGAGACCTTCATCATCGGTCTGTGCTCCGGCTGTATGGGCGTGGGCCTGAGCCTGATTCTGCTGATCCCCGGCAACATGCTCATCCACTCCATTGCCGACAGTGCCTCGGTCACGGCAGCCCTGCCGCTGCAGGCTGCACTGGTGCTGATCGCACTGGCCACACTGCTCACCATTCTGGGCGGCCTGATCCCCGCCAAGAGCGCCTCCAAGTGCGACCCCGTCAAGGCCCTGCGCTCGGAGTGATTCCCGGCAGACAAAACACAAGCGGACGGTTCCCCGGTCGGGCAGCCGCCCGCTTTTTGCATTGCGGCGCATCTTGTGCTAAAATAAGAAAAAACACAAAGGAGCCTTTTTCCATGCCCAACATCATTGAGATCACTGATTTTTCCGCGCCAGAGCTGGACGTCTACGCCCGCCTGACCCAGGCCCAGCTGCGCAATCGACTGGAGCCGGAAAAGGGCGTTTTTATTGCCGAGAGCCCCAAGGTGATCGCGCGGGCGCTGGATGCCGGCTACCAGCCGCTGTCCCTGCTCATGGAGCGCAAACAGATCACCGGCCCGGCCCAGGACATCCTGACCCGCTGCGGGGACGCCCCGGTATACACGGCCGACCGCGAGATGCTGGCCCGCCTGACCGGCTACGAACTGACCCGCGGCGTGCTGTGCGCCTTCCGCCGCCCCGCGCCCCGCACAGTAGAGCAGGTATGCCGGGATGCCCGCCGGGTGGCTGTGCTGGAGGGCATCGTGGATTCCACCAACGTGGGTGCCATCTTCCGCAGTGCTGCCGCATTGAACATGGATGCGGTGCTCATCACGCCCTCCTGCTGCGACCCGCTGTGCCGCCGGGCGGTGCGCGTGAGCATGGGTACGGTGTTCCAGGTGCCCTGGGCGCAGATCGGCACCACCCCCGCCGACTGGCCGGAACACGGCATGGCACAGCTGCACGCTCTGGGCTTCAAGACCGCTGCCATGGCCCTGAGCGACCGTTCGGTGAGCATCGACGACAACGCCCTTGCCGCTGAGCCCAAACTGGCCATTGTGCTGGGCACCGAGGGCGACGGCCTGGCCCACAGCACCATCGCCGCCTGCGACTATACCGTGAAGATCCCCATGTCCCATGGGGTAGACTCGCTGAACGTAGCCGCTGCCAGTGCCGTCGCCTTCTGGCAGCTGGGCCGCACCTGACACAATCCGCTTGACAAATCTCCTGATTCGAGTTACACTTACAGGGTCATCGGTATGGGCCTGTAGCTCAGTTGGGAGTGCAAGAGTATCGCTTTTGTGCCCCACAGAGTTGTGGGCATTCAAATGGGGAGTATGTCGGTTGGTCGCCCAACCG
>OOBW01000206.1_pt1 | contig 56356 bp, 47 predicted proteins | sample 1671701 | NCBI WGS metagenome assembly OOBW01 (sample SAMN06348183, study PRJEB24527) | human gut metagenome | biome: human gut; feature: ankylosing spondylitis patient; material: feces | host: Homo sapiens | place: China | collected 2015-10 | reverse complement strand
GAGCGCCACCTTGCCAAGGTGGAGGTAGCGAGTTCGAGCCTCGTCGGCCGCTCCAACATGAAGCCATCGTTGATGCAGAAATGCAAAGACGATGGCTTTTTTGCGTTTCTTTTTTGCACAGAACTGCCAAAAACACCCTTTTGCAGGCGGACGGAACCGTCAGATTGCAAAAATTGTGCATTTCCTCTTGCCAAACGGCCCGGAATGAGGTATTCTATAGCCACAGTTTAACGCTTTAGCACTGCAAAGTGATAAATGAGAGGGAGCCGCCGGAGCACAGCCCGGTGGAACATTGAGGGAGGAACCTGTATATGAAACGCATTTCTCGTCGCAGCTTTCTGATGGCCGCCGGTCTCGGCGTGGCCGCTCTGGGTCTTGCCGCCTGTGGCGGTGCCGCATCCGCTTCCACCGCCGCTTCTGCATCTTCTGCCGCGTCCGGCAGCACCGCCGCAGCACAGAGCGACCTGGACGAGATCAAGGGCAAGGGCAAGATGGTCATTGGCTACACCGTCTACGAGCCCATGAACTACACCGACGCCGACGGCAGCTTTACCGGGTTTGACACCGAGCTTGCCACCGCCGTGTGCGAGAAGCTGGGCGTGGAGCCGGAGTTCGTGGAGATCAACTGGGACACCAAGGTGGTGGAGCTGGACGCCAAGAGCATCGACTGCATCTGGAACGGCATGACCCTCACCGAGGACATCATGGCCAACACCGCCACCACCAAGGCCTACGCCAAGAACGCACAGGTCGTTGTGGTGAAGGACGGCACCGACTACACCTCCACCGCCGATCTGGCGGACAAGACCGTGGTGGCCGAGGCCGGTTCCGCCGGTGAAGCCGCCATTCAGGGCGACGAGAACCTGTCCAAGGCCGACTACGTCTCCAAGAGCGTACAGACCGACTGCCTGATGGAAGTGGCCGCCGGCACCGCCGATGCCGCTGTGCTGGACCTGACCCTGGCCAATGCCATGATCGGCGCGGGCACCGACTACGCCAGCCTGAAGATCGTGGACGAGCTGAACGCCGAAGAGTACGGCGTGGCCTTCCGCAAGGGCAGCGACGCGGCCGCCGCCGTGGATGCCGCCTTTGACGAGCTGAAGGCGGACGGCACCATGCAGGCCCTGGCCGACAAGTACGATCTGGCCCTGGCGGACTGAGAAATAAAAAGGATAACGTTGGTTTTAGCGTCCTCGCCCTCTCCGTCATTGCTTGCGCAATGCCACCTCCCCCAAAGGGGGAGGCAAGGGCCTTGCCGCTGTGTTCTTGGCTCTCCCTTTGGGAGAGCTGGCGCGTAAGCGCCTGAGAGGGCGAGCCTGTTGACCGTTTAAAAAATCTGATGTGATGGGTGTGTTGTTGTGTCTGTGATCCTTGGGCGCCTTTCCGGCGCGTTTTTGCTCAACTGTGAGCTGTTTGCCCTGACGCTGCTGTTTGCGCTGCCGCTGGGGCTTGTGGTGGCCTTTGGCTCCATGAGCCGCTGCAAGGTGCTGTCCGGCGCGGTCAAGACCTTTGTGTGGGTCATCCGCGGCACGCCGCTCATGCTGCAGATCATCGTCATCTATCTGGGCCCCGGCCTGCTGGGCATGGCGAACCCCTGGCCCTCCGGCTCCGGCGGCCGCATGGTGGCGGCGGTGGTGGCCTTTGCCATCAACTATGCCTGCTACTTCTCCGAGATCTACCGCGGCGGCATCGAGGCAGTGCCCAAGGGCCAGACCGAGGCCGGGCAGGTGCTGGGCATGACCAAGCCCCAGATCTTCTTCAAGGTGACGCTGCTGCAGGTGGTCAAGCGCATTTTGCCGCCCATGGGCAACGAGATCATCACCCTGGTCAAGGACACCTCGCTGGCCAACACCATCGCCAACAAGGAGATCATCATGATGGCCAAGGAGTACAGCGCAAAGGGCCTGATCTGGCCGCTGTTCTCCACGGCGATCTTCTTCCTGGTGTTCGTGGGGGCTCTCACCCTGCTGTTTGGCTGGCTTGAGAAAAAGCTGGACTATTTCCGCTGCTGAGGAGGTTTTGAATCATGGCATTATTGGAAGCCTCCGGCATCGGGAAGGATTTCGGAGAGACACACGTTTTAAAGGATATCTCGCTGACCCTGGAACAGGGGGAGGCGCTGGCCATCATCGGTTCGTCCGGTTCCGGCAAGACCACCCTGCTGCGCTGCCTGAACTTTCTGGAGCGGCCGGACACCGGTGTCATCAAGGTGAACGGCGAGACCATGTGGGACGCCGCCGACCCCGCCACCCAGCGGGAGAGCGAGGTGCGCAAAAAGCGCCTGCACTTCGGCTTGGTGTTCCAGAACTTCAACCTGTTCCCGCAGTATACGGCATTGCAGAACGTGATGCTGGCCGGGGAGCTGCTGGCCAAGGAGCGCCCGGACTACAAGGCCAACAAAAAGGCCATCCACGCCCAGCTGGAGCAGCAGGCCAAGGAGCTTCTGGCCCAGATGGGCCTGTCGGAGCGGGCGGGCCACTACCCGCATCAGCTGTCCGGCGGCCAGCAGCAGCGCGTGGCCATTGCCCGGGCCCTGGCCCTGCACCCGGATATCCTCTGCTTCGACGAACCCACCAGTGCCCTGGACCCGGAGCTGACCGGCGAGGTGCTGCGCGTTCTGCGGGACCTTGCCGACCGCAAGACCACCATGATCATCGTGACCCACGAGATGAACTTTGCCCGTGACGTGGCCGACCGCATCCTGTTCATGGACGGCGGCGTGGTGGTGGAGCAGGGCCCGGCCCGGCAGCTCATCGAGCACCCGCAGGAAGAGCGCACCCGCCGTTTCCTGGCTCACTATTCCGAATAAAAAAGCGCAGACCCGCGCCGCAGGCCTGCGTCCCGGCTCCTCCGCAAGGGGGAGCCTTTTTTGTTTTGATTTACTGTGCTTCGGTCAGCACGAAGGTCAGCTCTGCGGTGGCGGCACATTTGCCGTCCACATAGGCCGAGGCCTTGCCCACGCCCACCGGGCCGCGCTGTTCCACCAGCTCGCAGTGCAGGGTGAGCACGTCGCCGGGGGTGACCTGCTTGCGGAAGCGGGCATTTTTGATGCCGCCGAACAGGGCCAGCTTGCCCTTGTTTTCGGGCAGGCTGAGGGCGGCCACGGCCCCGGTCTGGGCCAGCGCTTCCAGAATGAGCACGCCGGGCATCACCGGCTGGCCGGGGAAGTGCCCGCAGAAAAATTCCTCATTGCGGCTCACGCACTTGCGGCCGATGGCCCACTGGCCCGGCTCGTAGTCCAGGATGCGGTCCACGAGGGCAAAGGGGTAGCGGTGGGGCAGGATCGCCGCGATCTGCTCACTGGTCAGCGCGTTGGGCGTTTCGCGCACGGTACGGGGTTCGGCCATGGCTCACTCCTCCCATCTGCGCAGGGCGATGCAGGCATTGTGCCCGCCAAAGCCCAGACTGTTGCTCAGTGCGTAGGTCATGTTCTGGGCGCGGCCCACATTCGGCACATAGTCCAGGTCGCACTCCGGGTCGGGCTGCTCGTAATGGATGGTGGGCGGGGCAAACTGGTCCCGCAGGGCCAGTGCCGTGAACACGGCTTCCACGCCGCCCGCGCCGCCCAGCAGGTGGCCGGTCATGCTCTTGGTGCTCACGACGGTCAGCTCCTTGGCGTGCTCCCCGAACACCGCGTGGATGGCAGCGGTCTCGCAGGAGTCGTTCATATGGGTGCCGGTGCCGTGGGCGTTGATGTGATCCACCTGCTCCGGGCTGATGCCGGCATCGGCGAGGGTGAGCGCCATGCAGTCGATGGCACCCGCGCCGCCGGGAGCCGGGGCGGTGAAGTGGTAGGCGTCGCAGTTGGCACCGTAGCCCACCACCTCGGCGTAGATGTGTGCGCCCCGGGCTCTGGCGTGCTCCAGCTCTTCCAGCACCAGCACGCCGCTGCCCTCGCCCATCACGAAGCCGCCGCGCCGTGCGTCAAAGGGCAGGCTGGCCGCATCCGGGTCGGTGGCGGTGGAAAGGGCCTTCATGCTGGTAAAGCCGCCGATGCCCAGCGGGCTGATGCAGCTCTCGGCACCGCCGCAGACCATGGCGTCCTCGTAGCCGTCGCGGATGCGGTGGAAGGCATCGCCCACGGCGTTGGTGCCGCCGGCGCAGGCCGTGACCGGGCAGGTGCACATGCCCTTCAGGCCGAAGCGGATGGCCACCTGGGCCGCCGCCATGTTGGCAATGGACATGGGCACGAAGTAGGGGCTGACCTTCTCCATGCCTTTTTCCTCGCCGCGGGTGTGCTGCTCCTCGATGGTGGGCAGCCCGCCGATGCCGCTGGACAGGATGACGCCGGTGGTTTTGGCGTTGGCTTCGGGATCAAGGCCGCTGTCCTGGATGGCTTCGGTTGCGGCAGCCAGTGCCAGCAGGGTAAAGCGGGCCATCTTGCGGGCCTCTTTTTTGTCCACGACGGCTTCCGGGTCAAAGCCCTTCACCTCAGCCGCCAGTTTGCACTTGAACCCAGCGGTATCGAACTGGGTGATGGGGGCAATGCCGCACTGTCCGGCCTTTGCGGCGGCCCAGCTCTCGGCCACGGTGTTGCCCAGCGGGTTCACAGTGCCCAGACCGGTAACGACCACTCTGCGTTTTTCCATGAAAACGTTCTCCTTTACATTGCCATGCCGCCGTCCACACAGAGCACCTGCCCGGTGAGATAGCTGCTTTGTTCTGCGGCAAAAAATGCCGCGGCGTTTGCCACGTCCTCCGGCTTTCCGGCCCGGCCCGCCGGGATGCTGTGCAGCATTCCGGTGCGGACGGCTTCCGGCAGGGCGGCGGTCATATCGGTCTCGATCAGGCCGGGGGCCACGGCATTCACCGTGATGTTCCGGCCTGCCAGCTCCTTGGCCAGGCTCTTGGTCAGGCCGATGAGCCCCGCCTTGCTGGCGGCGTAATTGGCCTGACCGGCGTTGCCCCGCAGGGCCACCACGCTGGACAGGTTGATGATGCGGCCATGCCGCTGGCGCACCATGCGGCGGGCGGCCTCCTTGCAGCAGAGGAATGCGCCCTTGAGGTTTGCGTTCAGCACGGCGTCAAAGTCGGCCTCAGACATGCGCAGGAGCAGGCCGTCACGGGTGATGCCTGCGTTGTTCACCAGCACATCCACCCGGCCAAAGGCGTTGACCGCCGCGTCAAACAGCGTTTTGCAGCCCTCAGCGGTGGAAACATCGGCCTGTACGGCCACGGCGTCTACGCCCTCGGCGCGGCAGAGCGCTGCCGTCTGCTCCGCAGGCGCTGCGCCGTGGCAGTAGTTGACCACCACGTTGCAGCCCTGCTTTGCCAGTGCCACACACACCGCCCGGCCAATCCCCCGGCTGCCGCCGGTGACCACCGCCGCGCGGGTCACAGTCTCTTCGCTCATGCTTCGTCCCTCCATGCGGCCAGCGCGGCGTCCAGCTGCTCCGGTGTCTCCACCGAAGCGCACGGCACGCCGGGCAGGGTCTTTTTCACAAAGCCGGACAGGGCACTGCCGGGGCCGACTTCCAGAATGTGGTCCACACCCAGTTCGCCCAGGCGGCGGAGGGTGTCCTCCATGTAAACACTGCTCTGCACCTGCTTCACCAGCAGGTCCGGGATGGTGTCCGCGTCGGCCTTTTCGCGGCCCAGACAGTTGAACAGCACCGGGATCTGCATCTCACGGAACCGCTCGGTCTTGAACCGTTCGGCGAGGGCATCCCCGGCGGGGGCCATCAGCCGGGTGTGGAAGGGGCCGCTCACCTTCAGCGGAAGGCAGCGGCGGGCACCGGCGGCTTTGGCCAGCTCCGCAGCTTTGTCCACAGCGGCTTTCTCGCCGCCGATGACCAGCTGGCCGGGGCAGTTGTAGTTGCAGATCTGCACACAGCCCAGCGCCGCAGCCTCTTCGCAGCAGGCGGAAAGCGCAGTGCGGTCCAGGCCCAGCACGGCGGTCATGCCGCAGGCGATGCCCTTGGCCGCATCGGCCATGGCTTTGCCCCGGTAGGCGGCCAGCTCAATGGCCTGCTTGGCGGTGAACACCCCGGCAGCTTCCAGCGCGGAGTATTCGCCCAGCGAAAGCCCGGCAGCGTAAGCGGGCTGCACGCCATGCTCGGCCAGCACGGCGGTGACGCCGCAGGCAAAGGCCACCATGCAGGGCTGGGTGTATTCGGTCTGATTCAGAACGCCGTCCGGGTCCTCAAAGCAGACGCGGTGCAGGTCAAAATCCAGCGCCGCGCTGTCGAAGGCGGCCCGGAAGGCGGGGGAGCTTTCGTAAAATTCTTTGCCCATGCCGGGGTGCTGGGCACCCTGACCGGCATACAGAACAGCAAGTTTCATAGGTTATGCCTCCATTCGGCGGTCAATTCGTCCATCAGTTCCCGGACGGTGTACATCCGGTCCAGTCGGCCCACGTTGGCCCCGCAGAAGAACAGCCCCTCTTCCACATTGCCCTTCACCGCTTCGATGAGGGCGTGGGTGATGCAGTAGGGCACCTTTGCGGGGTCGCAGGTCTTTAAACAGCGGGCGCAGTGCCGGGGCGCAAAGCGTTTGCCCTTGGCCAGCGCCTGCACCAGCGGGGTGTTCAGCGCCCGGCCCGGCATGCCCACCGGGCTGTGGATGATGCGCACATCCTCCGGCTTTGCGGCCAGAAGCACGTCCTTGTAGGTCTGGCTGGCATCGCACTCGTAGGTGGGGATGAACCGGGTGGCCAGCTGCACCCCGGCGGCCCCCAGCTTTGTATAGTGGGTCATGTCGGCCCCGGTGTAGATGCCGCCCGCCACGAATACCGGGATGGCATGGCCGAACTGCGCCTCATAGGGCTGTACCTCGGCCAGCACTTCCGGCAGAATTTCGTCCAGAGACTGGCAGTGGTCTGCCAGCAGGTCGGCCTCGGCAAAGCCCAGATGCCCGCCTGCCTTGCAGCCCTCGATGACCACAAAGTCGGCGGTGCGGGCAAACTCCTTGGCCCAGCGGCGCAGGATGAGCTTGGCGGCCCGTGCGCTGGACACGATGGGCGCAATGGCCACCTCCTGCGTGCCCACAAGACCGGGCAGCTCCAGCGGCAGGCCCGCGCCGGACACCACCGCGTCCACGCCCGCTTCTACCGCGGTGCGGATGGCGGCGGCATAGTCCTGGGTGGCCACCATCGCATTGATGGCCACCAGTCCCGCGCCCTTGGCAAGGGCTTTGGCTTTCTGGATCTCTGCAGTCAGGGCGCGGTGGTTGGCGCTTACGGGGTCGCGGGCAAAATCCGGCTCCCGGTAGCCCGCATCGGCGGTGGAGATGCACCCCATGCCGCCGCAGGCCGCCACGGCCCCAGCCAGCCCGCCGAGGGACACGCCCACGCCCATGCCGCCCTGCAGGATGGGCACGGGCAGGGCCTTTCCGGCAAGGGTCAGCATAGCTCGTTCAGCGCGGCGATGCGCTGCCTCCCGCCTTCCCACAGGTCGTTCAGGATGTCGGCCACGGGGCGCACCTCGTGGAGCATCCCGGCCACCTGACCGGCCATCAGGCTGCCGGTGGTGGTGTCGCCCTCAAACACGGCCCGGCGCAGGCTGCCGAGGGTGTATTTTTCCAGTTCCATCTTGTCGGCCCCGGCCTTTTCCTGCCGGACGTACTCGCGGCTCATGCGGTTTTTCAGCACACGCACCGGTGCGCCGACGCTGCGGCCGGTGACGATGGTGTCACTGTCCTTGGCCTTGAGCAGGGCGGCTTTATAGTTCTCATGGATGGGGCACTCCTCGCTTGCCAGCAGGCAGGTGCCCACCTGTACGCCGCAGGCACCCAGGGCCAGCGCAGCAGCCAGCTGGCGGCCGTCGGCGATGCCGCCCGCCGCAATGACGGGCACGCTCACCGCATCCACCACCTGCGGCACCAGTGCCATGGTGGTCATTTCGCCCACATGGCCGCCGCTCTCGGTGCCCTCGGCAATGACGGCGTCGATGCCCAGCGGCTCCAGATGCTTTGCCAGAACGGCCGCTGCCACCACCGGAATCACCTTGATGCCGGCGGCTTTCCACATGGGAACATACTTGCCGGGGTTGCCGGCGCCGGTGGTGACCACCTGCACGCCTTCTTCCACCACGATCTTGGCAAACTCGTCGGCCTGCGGGTGCATCAGCATGATGTTCACGCCGAAGGGCTTGGCCGTCAATTGCTTGCAGCGGCGGATGTTCTCGCGCAGGGTGTCGGCGTTCATGCCGCCCGCGCCGATGATGCCCAGCGCTCCCGCGTTGGAGCAGGCGGCGGCAAACTCGCCGGTGGCGATGTTGGCCATGCCGCCCTGGATGATGGGATATCTGGTCCCTAAAATTTCATTTAAAAGTTTCATAAAGTTTTCCTGCGAAAGGCTTCCCCCTCGGGGGAAGCCTTTATTTCTTATACTCCACGATCATGCCGCCCCAGGTCAGGCCGCCGCCAAAGCCGATGCAGGCGATCGTCTGCCCCGGCTGCAGCTGCCCGGTCTCGGCCAGCTCGTTCAGGGCTACCGGGATGCTGGCGGCGCTGGTGTTGCCGTGGCGGTCCATGTTCTTGTAGAATTTGGCCGGGTCGGCGTGCAGAGCCCGCACACAGTGGTCGATGATGCGGCTGTTGGCCTGATGACAGACCACCCAGTCTACCTCGTCCAGCGTCTTGCCGGTCTCGTCCAGCACCGTGTGCAGGCAGCGGGGCAGGGCATCCACCGCAAAGCGGAACACTGCTTTGCCGTCCATGGTGATGGGGGCAGAACCGTTCCGGTCCGGCCCACCGGCGTGCAGGACGTCGCTGCCCCGGGCCCCCAGCGTGAGGGCAAAGGGGGTGTCGGCCAGCCGGAAGATGGCCGCGCCGGCTCCGTCCCCGAAGAGGACGCAGGTGGAGCGGTCGGCGGGGTCCATCAGGCGGGAAAGGGCTTCGCACCCGATGACCAGGGCGTACTGCCCGCCCAGCGTGGCCAGCAGGCCCCGCGCCACAGCAGTGCCGTACAAAAAGCCGGAGCAGGCCGCGTTGACGTCCAGCGCGGGCCGGTTCTCCGGCAGGCCCAGCGCCGCCTGTACCTGACAGGCCACACTGGGGGTGGCGTCCGGAGCCGACAGGGTGGCGCACACGCAGCAGGCGATGTCTGCCGGGGCAAGGCCGCTGCGCTGCAGCGCCTGTTTTGCGGCGGCAATGGCCAGCGTGGCGGCGGATTCGTCCGCGGTGCACCAGTGCCGGGTGCGGATGCCGGTGCGGGAGGTGATCCACGCGTCACTGGTGTCCACGGTGCGGCTGAGCTCTTCGTTCGTGACCGTCCGGCCGGGCAGCGCCCCGCCGGTGGCTATCAGCTGGAAGCCCTTCATGCGTTCCTCATTTCTCCGATCTGGCGGTATTTCTTGTAGCGCTGGTCGGCCAGGGCCCTGCCGTTCATGCGGCACAGCGTTTTCAGGTGTGCCCACAGGGCAGCGTCCAGCTGCTCAAACAGCACCGTGTGGCCGCGCTGGGCACCGCCCACCGGCTCCGGGATCACTTCTTCCACGATGCCGTCCCGGTACAGGTCCTGTGCGGTCAGCTTCATCATCTCGCAGGCTTCGCCGCTGCGGGAAGGATCTTTCCACAGGATGCTGGCAAAGCCCTCGGGGCTCAGCACCGAATAGACGGCGTTTTCCAGCATGAGGATGTGGTTTGCCACACCCAGCGCCAGCGCACCGCCGGAGGAACCCTCGCCGGTGACCACGGCAACGACCGGCACGGTCAGGCCGCTCATCTCCATCAGGTTGCGGGCGATGGCCTCGCCCTGGCCGCGCTCCTCGGCGTCCTTGCCGGGGTAAGCGCCCGGCGTGTCGATGAACGTGATGATGGGCCGACCGAACTTCTCGGCCTGCTTCATCAGGCGCAGGGCCTTGCGGTAGCCCTCCGGCCCCGGCATGCCGAAGTTGCAGGCCAGATTCTCCTCCAGCGAGGAGCCCTTGCGGTGACCGATGACGGTCACCGGCATGCCGTGGAAGCGGGCCACACCGCCCAGAATGGCGGGGTCCTCCCTGCACTGGCGGTCGCCCCGCTGCTCAAAGAAGTCGGTGAACAGGGCGGAGATGGTCTCGTCAATGTGGGGACGGTCCGGGTGCCGGGCCAGAAAGACCCGGTCCTCGGCGGTCAGCGGGCCGCAGGCACGCAGGATCTCGTCCTCCTCTACGGCAAGCTCTGCCAGCTCGGCGGCGTGGGCCGTGATGGCGTCCATGTCGTCGCCGCTGCCCTTCAGGGCGGTGATCTGCGCATCCAGCGGAGCCAGCTGCTCCAGAATTTCCTTGATCATTCGTGTTTTCCTCCCACATGAAGCTGCAGCACCCGGATCAGGGTGTCGCGCAGCTGGTCGCGGGGCACCACCTGATCCACAAAGCCGTGCTCCAACTGGAACTCGCTGCGCTGGAACCCGGCGGGCAGCTTTTCGCCGATGGTCTGCTCAATGACGCGGGGCCCGGCAAAGCCGATCAGCGCCCCCGGCTCGGCCAGCATGATGTCGCCCAGGCTTGCAAAGCTGGCGGTCACGCCGCCGGTGGTGGGGTGGGTGAGCACGCTGACGTACAGCCCGCCTCTGGCGGAAAAGCGCTGGATGGCGGCGCTGGTCTTGGCCATCTGCATCAGGCTGAAAATGCCCTCCTGCATGCGGGCACCGCCGCTGGCCGAGAAGATGACCAGCGGCAGGCGTTTGGCTGCGGCGTACTCCACCGCGCGGGTGATCTTTTCGCCCACGGCGGTGCTCATGCTGCCCATGAAAAACCGGCTGTCCAGCACGGCAGCCACACAGGCCACCCCGCCGATGCGGCCGGTCGCCGTGACGGCGGCTTCGCGCAGGCCGGTCTTGTTCTGGGCGGCGGTCAGCTTTTCCGGGTAGCCGGGGAACCGGAGCACATCCTGCGGGGGCAGGTCGGCGTCCAGCTCCCGGAAGCTGCCGTGGTCCAGCACCAGACTGAGCCGGTAGTAGCCGCCGATGGGCATGTGATAGCCGCAGTTGGGGCAGACGTAAAGGCTGCGGGTCCAGATGGTGCGGGTGGCGCGGCGGCCGCACTGTTTGCACTCCACGAACTGGGGTTCATGCCAGACGGCCCCGGCATCCCGTCGGGCTTTCAGCTGAAACGTGCGTTCCCGCATCCGGCCGGGGAACAGGTCTCGGATCTCGTTCATGGTGTTCTGCCTCAGACGTGTGCGGTGATGTAGTTGTAGATGTCACCCACGGTCTTGAGCTTTGCCAGCTCCTCGTCGGGCACGGACACGCCGCAGGCATCTTCCAGGGCCATGTTCAGCTCCACGGCATCCAGGCTGTCGGCCTCCAGATCCTCGGTCAGGCTGGCCTCCATAGTCACCTTGTCCTCATCGCAGTTCAGGGTATCGACAACGATCTTCTTCATTTCTTCAAACGTCATGGTAGTGTTCTCCTTTGTTCTGGTTGTATGAATGAATTAGCTAAAATGTTTGAGCAATTCGGAACACGACCATTATAGCCGAATCGTTGGATAAGTCAACAAAAATAACTAAAATAATTTATCTTTTACAGTTCTGACACACTTTCCTTCCTTTTTATAATGCACGGTACAGGTGGCGGTCTGCGCACAAAACCCATTGACATGATGTGGTGGCGCTGGCCATCGCGGTCAGGATCGGTGACGGCTGCTGTGCCTTCGTCAGCATCAGCCTTGGGCAGGACGAAGTGCACCGCGCAAAGCAGAGCGTGGGCAACGCGGGGGTGCTGTGCGCAGAATAACCAATTCTTCCGGCAAAAAAACGGAAATGTTGATGCAATGCAAATCTTGTAAAATGCGCTTGCCTCGGCTATAATACCTTTCATAAATGTACACAACGTCCTGCCTCTTTCCGGCAGGGCGTTTTTCACGGCAAAAATGCAGAGCAACGGCTCTTTTTTGCATGGATGGGAGGAAAACTATGACCAAGGATATGACGCAGGGCAGCCCGCTGAAGCTGATCCTTGCCTTTGCAGTGCCGCTGATGCTGGGCAGCCTGTTCCAGCAGTTCTACAACCTGGCCGACACCATCATCGTGGGCCGCTTTGTGGGCGTGGAAGCGCTGGCGGCCGTGGGCAGCGTGGGCGGCCTGAACTATCTGGTGCTGGGCTTCGTCAACGGCATTGCCTGCGGCTTCTCCATCCCCATCTCCTGGACCTTCGGTGCCAAGGATTATAAGGAGATGCGCCGGTACACGGCCAACACCGTGTGGCTGTCGCTGCTGTTTGCGGTGGTGCTTACGGTGGTCACCGTGGCGCTCACCCGCGCCGTGCTGGTGTGGACCAACACCCCTGACAACATCATCGACCTGGCCGATGTCTACATCCGCACCATTTTTGCGGGCATCCCCCTCACCTTATTATACAATGTCACCAGTGCCCTGATGCGCGCGCTGGGCGACAGCAAGCGCCCGCTGTTCTTCCTGCTGGTGGCCAGCTTTCTGAACATCGGGCTGGACCTTGCCTGCATCATCGTGTTTGACATGGGTGTGTTCGGCGCGGCCTTTGCCACCGTGTTCAGTCAGGGCGTGGCCGGTGTGGGCAGCCTGCTGTACATCCTGCGCCACTACCATGAGCTGCGCTGGAGCAAGGACGAAGGCGCGTTCAGCCTGCCCCACTGTGCAAAGCTGTGCAGCATGGGCATCCCCATGGGCCTGCAGTGCAGCATCACGGCCATTGGCAGCGTGGTGCTGCAGGGTGCCGTGAACGGTCTGGGCAGCGACATCGTGGCCGCACAGACCGCCGGCAGCAAGGCCGCCCAGTTCCTCTGCGTGCCCTTGGAAAGCATCGGCACTGCCATGACCACCTACGCCAGCCAGAACATGGGTGCCCACGACCTCAAGCGGGTGGACCGCGGCTTGTACACGGCGCTGGGCATCGGCTGCGTGTACAGTGTGGCGTCCTTCCTCATCCTGCGGTTCACGGATAAGCTGCTCATCGGCCTGTTCCTGGAAGCCAAGGAGACTGCCATCATGGCCAACGCCCAGAGCTTCATCTTCTGGAACAGCGTGTTCTACATCCCGCTGGCGGTGCTCATCATCTACCGCTACACCATCCAGGGGCTGGGCTATTCGGGCCTTGCCATGTTTGCCGGTGTGGCCGAGATGATCGCCCGCGCCATGGTGGGCTTCTGGTTCGTGCCCCTGTGGGGCTACTTTGCGGCCTGCATCGCAAGCCCGGTGGCCTGGTTCTTTGCCTGCTTCTTCCTCATCCCGGCCTACATCGTGGTGCGCAAGCGCCTGCAGAACGAAAAACAGGCCGATGCGCAGCAGGCGGCAAGGGCCTGAGCGTTTCCGGTTTAAAACAAAAGGGCTGCTGCACAGCATTTGTGCAGCAGCCCTTTTTCGATGCAAGCTGGTTGAGACTTAGTTCTCCGGTGCAGCGAAGGCGATGGGGGTAGCGCCTGCAGCGGCGTCCACGCTCTTCAGGGAGAGGGGAGTGGTCTCGTAGTGCAGGGTCTCGAAGGCCTGGGTCTGGCCGTCCTCGGTGGTGAACTCCAGCACATAGGTCACGTCAGCCTGCTTGTCGGCCTCCACGTCGCGGGTGATGACCACGCTGTCGCCGTCAGCCAGGCCCTCACCGGCCAGGTTGTCGCCCTTGTCCTCGGCGCCGACTTCGTACAGGTACAGGTCGGTGACGGTGGAACCGGTGGTGTTGTACACGGTGTACTCGGCAGTGGTGGGCTCAGCAGCCTCGGAAGCGGCCTCAGAGCTTGCAGCCTCGCTGGATGCGGCAGAGGATGCCACAGAAGAGGAAGCAGCGGTGGAAGAGGAGCTGCCGCAGGCGGTCATGCCCACAGCCAGTGCCAGAGCGGCAGCAACGATTGCAACATTCTTGAGTTTCATGCGAAATACTCCTTTGATCTTTTTTCGTTCTTCTCGTTTCAACCCAACCAACCGGGTGGGCGGGTTGTTGAGGTTGATTATACGCAAGATTCGACAAAAAATCAAGTCTTATGTCGGCATTTTTCACGATGAAACAGGAACTGTTACCATTTTGACATGAATCTGTCACAATTTAGCAGAGACTAACTTGAAGCTCCGTCCTGCTGCACCGGCGCATCCGGGACGCAGCACCGCCGTGGCGGGTGCCGCATTTTTGCCCCATCTCCCGATTTACAAATCTGCCGAAAAAGGCTATACTATAAATAATTATGCAAACAGGGAGGTGAGCACATGGCAGAACAGGAGCTGGAACAGCTGGAAGGCACGGTGGAAGATATCATCTACGAGAACGCCGACAACGGCTACACCGTGTTCGAGGTGTCCGGCGGCGGGGTCATCACCGTGGTGTGCGGCGTCGTGGGGGAACTGCACGCCGGGGAGAGCGTCATCTGCCGCGGCCGGTACGAGAACCACGCCACCTATGGCCGGCAGTTCCACGCGCAGGAGTGCGAGACGGACATGCCCAAGGATCTGGAAGCCGTGTACGCCTTCCTTGCCAGCCGGTCGCTGCCCTACATCGGGGCCAAGACGGCGGACAAGATCATCGACCTGTTCGGGGCCGAGGCGCTGGAGGTCATTGCCAACGACCCCGCCCGGCTCACGCAGGTGCCCGGCATCTCGCCGGACAAGGCCGACCGCATCCAGCAGGAGTTCAAGCGGATGTTCGGCATGCGGGAGCTCATCGCCTATCTGGCACAGTTCGAGATCGGCCCCCGCAAGGCCATGGAGGTGTTCCGGGCCTTTGGCGTGGGAGCCATGCAGGCCATTTCCTCCAATCCCTATCTGCTGTGCGGGGAGCCGCTGCAGCTGGACTTCCGCCACGCGGACAGCATCGCCCAGTATTACCACATGGAGGGCGACTGCGCCCAGCGGCTGGAAGCCGCTCTGCTGCGCACTTTGCGCCACAACGCGGGCAACGGCCACACCTGCCTGCCCCGGGCCCAGCTGCTGGAAACCGCCTCCAACTTCATCCACCAGCCGCCGGAAAAGCTGGCCCGTGCGCTGGACAAGTGCATCGAGACCGAAGAACTCTGCGTGAAGATGTTCGACGGCGTGCCCTACATCTACCTGCCGGACCTTCTGGCCGCCGAGCAGGACATTGCCCACCGGCTGGCCATTCTGGCCCGGCGGGGCAAGAACACCGCCCGTGACCTGGACCGGAACCTGCAGGTGCTGGAACTGACCCAGGGCTTTGCCTATGCGCCGCTGCAGCGGGAAGCCATCCGCAAGGCCATGACCGAGAACTGTCTGGTGCTCACCGGCGGCCCCGGCACCGGCAAGACCACCACTGTGAACGCCATCCTGCAATTGCTGGAAAATCAGGCCGAGCGGGTGGCCCTGTGCGCCCCCACGGGCCGGGCCGCCAAACGGCTGAGCGAGCTCACCGGCCGCAAGGCCAGCACCATCCACCGCCTGTTGGAGGTGGACTATACCGGCGGCGTGGTCAGCTTTATCCACAACGACAAGAACCTGCTCAAGTGCGATGTGGTCATTCTGGACGAGATGAGCATGGTGGACGTCAAGCTGTTTCAGGCGCTGGTCACGGCCCTGCGTTACAGCTGCCGCATCATTATGGTGGGCGACGCCGACCAGCTGCCCAGCGTGGGCCCCGGCAACCTGCTGGGCGAGATCATCCGCTCCGGGTGCGTGCCCACCGTCTGCCTCAACGAGATCTTCCGGCAGGCCAAACGCAGCCTCATCGTGGAAAATGCCCACCACATCATCTGCGGCGAGCCGCTGCAGAAGGGCGGCAAAACGGACGATTTCTTCTTCCTCGAAGCGGACGGCGACGCCGCCCAGAAGCTGGTGTGCGACCTGGTCACCACCCGGCTGCCCCGCAGCTATGGGTTCGACCCCGTGCGGGACATTCAGGTGCTTTGCCCCACAAAGCTGGGCCCCACCGGCACCCAGGCGCTGAACGTGGAGCTGCAGAACCTGCTCAACCCGGAGCAGAAGGGCAAACCCCAGCTGCAGAGCGCGGCCCGGGTGTTCCGGGTGGGCGACAAGGTGATGCAGGTGCGCAACAACTACGAGATCGTCTGGCAGCGTATCGGCGGGGAACAGGGCGTGGGAGCCTACAACGGCGACATTGGCATCGTGGAGAGCATCAACACAAGGGAGCGCTCCATGGTGGTGCGCATGGACGACCGGCGGCTGGTGTACCCGGCCGAGAACCTCAACGAACTGGAGATCGCCTACGCCATCACGGTGCACAAGAGCCAGGGCAGCGAGTTCCCGGCGGTGATTTTGCCGGTGGCGCAGGTGCCGCCCCGCCTGTGTTACCGCAACCTGTTCTATACCGGCGTCACCCGCGCACGCAAGCTGTGCATCGTGGCGGGCCGGCGGGACGTGGCCAACCGCATGATGAGCAATGTGCGCCAGAACCTGCGCTACAGCGGCCTGTGCGCCCTGCTGCAGGCGGAGCTGCCGCCGGAGCAGGTGCGTGTGGAGGAATGAAGGCTGCAAAACTTGTATACTTTTTGCCGCAACTATGTTATACTGAACTTTGATCTGATTTTTGCCCGCCCGGCGGGCTTTTTACGATAGAGGCACAAGAGAAAGGAACGAACGACTTATGGCACAGAACGATATCGGCATCGACCTGGGTACGACTACCATCATCATCGCGCAGGAGGGCAAGGGCGTGGTGCTCAACCAGCCCAGCGTGGTGGCTATGGACACCCGCAAGAACTCCGTGCTGGAGGCGGGCGACAAGGCCCTGGCCATGGTAGGCCGCACCCCCAACTACATTTCCGCCATCTTCCCGCTGAAGGACGGCGTCATCAGCGACCACACCATGACCCGGGAGCTGATCTGCCGCTTTGTCAAGCAGGTGTACAGCTCCCATATGGTCAAGCCCCGGGTGGCCGTGTGCGTGCCCGCCGCCATCACCGGCATTGAGAGCGACGCCGTGGTGGAGGCCGTGGTGGCCGCCGGTGCCCGTCAGGTGTACCTCATCGACGAGCCCATCGCCGCCGCCCTCGGCTCCGGCATCGACATCACCCAGCCGGACGGCCGCATGATCATCGACATCGGCGGCGGCACCACCGACATCGCCGTGCTGAGCCTGGGCGGCAAGGTCAAGGCCACCAGCGTGCGGGTGGCCGGCAACCACTACGATGAGGAGATCCTCAAGCATGTGCGCAACAAGTACAGCATCGCCATCGGCCAGCGCACCGCCGAGGAACTGAAAAAGCATGTGGCCTGCTGCCCGCAAAAGACCGATTTCCACGAGACCATGGAGATCAAGGGCCGCAGCCTGCTCACCGGCCTGCCGGTGCGCGTGAACGTGTCCACCGATGACCTGTACGAGCCGGTGATGATGCTCAGCGAGCAGATCGGCACGGCGGCCCACCAGGTGCTGGAAAAGACCCCTCCGGAGCTGGCCGGTGACATCTACCGCAACGGCGTCATGCTCACCGGCGGCGGTGCCCAGCTGCACGGCCTGACCGAGTATCTGGCCCAGGAACTGAAGGTGGAAGTGACCGTCTCGCCCGACCCCGTCAACTGCGTGGCGCTGGGCACGGCCATGAGCCTTGGCATCGGCGACAAGCTGGAGACCGGCTTCACCGACGCCACCCCGCGCATCGGCCGCCGGTAAGAATGTTGCGGGAAAAAAGAAAATTTGTCCATTTTTGTTGAATTAAATGGGAAAATAAGGTATACTATTCCCAAATCGTGTTTTCGCGGCAGGTGCCTGCACCGGCTGCGAATCGTTGAGAAACAGGAGGAAAAACCATGGATTTAGGTTTTGACGTCGTCGTTACCTTTACTGGTATCGTGCTGGTGTTCTTGATCCTCGTGCTGCTGATGGCGATCATCACGCTGGAGGGCAAGATCTTCGACGGTCTGGGCAAGAGGAAGGCTGCCGCAAAGGCTGCTGCCTCCAAGCCCGCCGCCCCTGCAAAGCCCGCTGCCCCGGTGCAGCAGGCCGCTGCTCCGGCTCCCCAGGTGGAGGAAGGCATTCCCGGTGATGTGGTGGCTGCCATCATGGCCGCCATCCACGCAATGGGCAATGGCAAGTACACCCTCAAGGCGGTGCGCCGCGGCACCAACGGCTGGGGCAAGGCCGGTGTGAACGACACCACGGCCCCGTTTTAACACAGGAGGAAGAACATGACACAGTTTATTGATACTCTGGTCGGTATTTTCCAAAGTTCCGGCTTTGCACGGTTCGGTGAGCCCGGCGGCTACCTGTACGCGATCATGATCTGCGTGGGCTGCTTTTTGCTGTACCTCGCCATCGTGAAGGAATTCGAGCCCCTGATCCTGCTGCCCATGGCATTCGGCATGATCCTGGCAAACCTGCCGGGCAGCGGCGTCATCCACATGGAATATTTCGTCGGTGACGGTCTGGAACACCCCCTGTGGGTCCAGATCCTGAACAACGGCGGCCTTGCCGATATGCTTTACATGGGCGTCAAGCTGGGCATTTATCCGCCGCTGATCTTCCTGGGCATCGGCACCATGACCGACTTTGCTCCGCTGATCTCCAACCCCAAGAGTCTGCTGCTGGGCGCTGCCGCACAGTTCGGCATCTTTGGTACTTACATGGGTGCCCGCCTGCTGGCCGCTACCGGTCTGGTGGACTTCACCCAGAAGCAGTCCGCTGCCATCTCCATCATCGGCGGTGCCGACGGCCCCACCGCCATCTTCGTTACCTCCCGTCTGGCTCCTGAGCTGCTGGGCTCCATCGCTGTGGCGGCCTACAGTTACATGGCGCTGGTGCCCGTCATCCAGCCGCCCATCATGAAGGCACTGACCACCAAGAAGGAACGTACCGTCGTGATGAAGCAGCTGCGCACCGTCTCCAAGACCGAGAGGATCATCTTCCCCATCATGGTCACCATCATCGTGTCCCTGATCGTCCCGGATGCCGCCGTTCTGGTGGGTATGCTGATGCTGGGCAACCTGATGAAGGAGTGCGGCGTGACGGATCGCATCCAGAAGACTGCCGGCAATGAGCTGATGAACATCATCACCATCTTCCTGGCCCTGTCTGTTGGCTGCACCACCAGTGCAAACACCTTCCTGAACACCCGCACCCTGTTCATCATCGTGCTGGGCCTGATCGCCTTCTCCTTCGGCACCGCAGCCGGTGTGCTGTGCGGCAAGGTGATGTACGCTGTGACCGGCGGCCAGGTCAACCCGCTGATCGGTTCCGCAGGCGTTTCCGCTGTGCCGATGGCCGCCCGTGTGTCCCAGAAGGTGGGCCAGAGCGAGAACCCGCAGAACTTCCTGCTGATGCACGCCATGGGCCCCAACGTGGCCGGTGTTATCGGCTCTGCCGTTGCTGCTGGTATTCTGATCAACATCTTCGGCTAAGCATTCCCTGAAAAACAAACGTTCCCGTCCGGTGGTCCTGTACTGCCGGGCGGGTTTTGTTTTGTCACTGTGCAAGCTCTGATAGAGAAGCACTATTTGATAAAATTCGACTTTTTAAACGAAACAACGCCGAAAAAGCAACTTTATCAACGTGCGAAAGTTCGGCGCTGCTGATAAAGTTGGAACTTTATCAATGAGAGTAACTTTATCAAACTGATAAACTTCAATAAAATAACGTAGGTAAAATATTAAATTTGAACTTTATCACTTGTTTTACTACAGTAGGGAAGCCGTGTGGACCAGCTGCAGCCAACATCCTCCCGGCCTGCTGATAAAAGCAATTGCACAGCCGGAACCGGGCGGAGGTGGTTCCAGCCCCCCGCGCAGAAAATGGGCCGCAAAATTTCCGCGCAAATGCCGCCTGCAATCGCACCGGCTATTCTCAATTTCCTGAAAATGTGGTATACTGTTCTTTGACAATAAAAGGAGACAGGGGAACCCATGGCAACAGATCTGACACAAGAATTCTGCGCTCTGCGCGACACCTATATCGAAAAGCAGTTCGGCCGCCTGAACGAGATGCAGCGGCGGGCGGTGTTCACCACCGACGGCCCGCTGCTCATCCTGGCCGGAGCCGGCAGCGGCAAGACCACCGTGCTGGTCAACCGCATTGCCAACCTCATCCGGTTTGGCGCGGCCCACGGCTCAAAACAGCTGCCCCGCCCCGCCACCGAAGAGGACGTCAAGGCCCTGCGCAATGCCATCATGACCGGCACCGCCGCGCCCGGCTGGCTGGACGGTATGCTGCGGCAGAACGCCGTGCGCAGCTGGAACGTGATGGCCATCACCTTTACCAACAAGGCGGCCGGGGAGATGAAGGAGCGCCTGCGCCGGATGCTGGGCGGGGAAGAGGGCGACGAGGTGTTTGCCTCCACCTTCCACTCGGCCTGTGTGCGCATCCTGCGCCGCTGGGCGGAGGAGATCGGCTACCCCCGCAGCTTTACCATCTACGACACCGACGACGCCCAGCGGGTGATGAAGGCGGTGTACAAGGACCTGAACGTGGATGACAAGTTCTTCCCCATCAAGAGCGCCATCAACCAGATGAGCCGCTGGAAGGATCAGCTGGTCAGCCCGGAACAGGCCCTTGCCAACCCCGCCAAAGACACCAAGGGGGCGCTGGCGGCCCGCATCTACGCCGCCTACGAAAAGCGGCTGAAGGAGGCCGGTGCCTTCGACTTCGACGACCTCATCTACCAGACCGTGCAGCTGCTGGCAGAGCACCCGGACGTGCGGGACTTCTACCAGACCAAATACAAATACCTGCTGGTGGACGAGTATCAGGACACCAGTGTGGCGCAGTTCCGTCTGGTGAGCCTGATCACCGGCCCGGAGCGCAACATCTGCGTGGTGGGCGACGATGACCAGAGCATCTACCGCTTCCGCGGGGCTACCATTGAGAACATCCTCAACTTTGAAAAGTGCTACCCCGGGGCAAAGACCATCCGGCTGGAGCAGAACTACCGCTCCACCTCCAACATCCTGAACGCCGCCAACTGCGTCATCCAGCACAACACGGAGCGCAAGGGCAAGACCCTGTGGACCGACAACGGCGAGGGCGACAAGGTGCAGGTGTACACCGCCGAGAACGAGCAGGACGAAGCGATGCACATTGCGGACGTCATCGGCCAGCACCTCAAGGCGGGCGGTCATCTGGCCGACCACGCCATCCTCTACCGCATGAACGCCCAGTCGGCTCCCATCGAAAGCTACTTCACCCGCGCGGGCATCCCCCACAAGATCGTGGGAGGCCAGCGTTTCAACGACCGCAAAGAGGTCAAGGACATCCACTCCTATATGTCCATCGTGGCCAACCCCCGCGATGACGTGCGCCTGCGCCGCATCATCAACGAGCCTGCCCGCAAGATCGGCAACACCACGGTGGAGGTCATTGCAGACCTTGCCGCCCAGCAGGGGGTGAGCATGCTGGAGATCATCGGCCACGCCGACCAGTACGCCAAGCTCAGCCGGGCTGTGATGCCCTTGCTGAAATTCTGGCAGATCTACCAGAACCTGCAGGATTCGCTGGAGACCAAGACGCTGGACGCCTTTGCCGCCGACGTCATCGAGCGGACCGGCTACAAGGCCATGCTGGAAGCCGACGCCGCCAAGGGCCACGAGGACGCCGCCGACCGCCTGCAGAACCTGGGTCAGCTGGTGAACAACGTCAAGAACTACTGCGACCAGCACGGCGAGGACGCCACGCTGGAGGGCTATCTGGAAGATATCGCCCTCATCAGCGACATCGACAGCTACAACGAGAGCGCCGACCAGGTGGTGCTGATGACCATCCATTCGGCCAAGGGGCTGGAGTTCCCCTATGTGTTCCTCATCGGTATGGAAGAGGGCGTGTTCCCCAGCGAGATGAGCAAGTATTCCGAGGCGGACCTGGAAGAAGAGCGCCGCCTTGCCTACGTCGGCATCACCCGCGCCAAAAAGGAACTGTACATCTCCAACAGCGTCACCCGCATGCTCTACGGCCGCACCCAGCGCAACGAGCCCAGCCGCTTTTTGCGCGAGATCGAGCCGGAGTACATCGAAGAGACCCGCAGCCCGGTGCTGGAACAGCGTTCCCGTCTGGGCGGCTGGGGCAGCAGCTACAGCGACACCGTGCCCGGCGGCGCGTCCGGGTACTCCGGGCCTTCCGGCTGGGGCCGCAGCGCCGGGGGCTACGGTTCCGGCGGCTATGGTTCCCGCTCCGGCGGCGGTTACCTGAACCGCGAGTACAACGCCGGGGAGCGCAGCGGGTTCGGCTCCGGTTATGCCGGGCGGGGCACTTCCTCTTCCGGCTACGGTGCCGCCTACGGCAACAGCTCCACCCAGCCCAAGGTGCGTTCGGGCGGGTTCGGTGCCGGGTATTCCGGCACGGGCACCGCAAAAAAGCCCATCAGCTTCACCGGTGCACCGGCGGCAAAGGCAGCGCCCGCAGGCTCCAAGCACTACGAGCCGGGCGACATCGTGGAGCACAAGGTCTTTGGCCGGGGCACCGTGCTCAAGGTCAAGCCTGCGGCCGGAGACCAGATCGTGGAGATCAACTTTGAAAAGGTCGGCATCAAAAAGACCATGGCCAATTTTGCGCCGCTGACCAAAATCACAACGGAGGAATGACACAAAAATGATGACAGTTCGTTTGATCGCCCATACCCCGGAGCCGGAAAAGGTGGTGGCGGCTGCCGCCAAGCTGTGCTACTCCGACGCCCACATCACCGACCTGCTGGACGGCCTGACCGAGGAAAAGACGGCAAAGTTCCTGACCATGCTCAGCGACCTGGGCCACGCCAGCCCCATCGAGCACGCCAGCTTCACCTTTGGCATCGAGGGGGTCAGCCGTACCTTGCTGGCCCAGATCACCCGCCACCGCATCGCATCCTTCAGCGTGCAGAGCCAGCGCTATGTGCGCCTGGACGATTTCCGCTATGTGGTGCCGCCGGAGATCGAAGCCATCCCGGAGGCAAAGGCGGCTTTCCTTGAGAGCATGAACGAGGACGCCAAACGCTACCTTGACCTTGCCCACAAGCTGGAAGAGGGCCACACCGCCCGCCTGATGGCCGAGGGCATGCCGGAAAAGGCAGCCCGCGCCAAGGCCAGCAAGCAGGCCAATGAGGACGCCCGCTTTGTGCTGCCCAACGCCTGCGAGACCAAGATGGTGGTCACCATGAACGCCCGCAGCCTGCAGAACTTCTTCCACCTGCGCTGCTGCAGCCGCGCCCAGTGGGAGATCCGCCAGCTTGCCGAAGAGATGTTCAAACTGGTGTACCCGGTGGCACCCCACATCTTTGCAAAGTCCGGCCCGGCCTGCGTGAGCGGCCCCTGCCCGGAGGGCAAGATGTGCTGCGGCAAAACCGCCGAGGTGCGTGCAAAATATGCCGCCATCAAGGAAGGTGCCGCCGTATGAGCAAGGGCAAGCTGATCGTCATCGAGGGGCTGGACGGCAGCGGCAAGGCCACCCAGGCCAAGCTGCTGGCCCAGCACCTGGCCAGCCAGGGCCTGCCGGTGCGGGAGGTTACCTTCCCGGATTACGCCAGCGATTCCAGCGCCCTGATCAAAATGTATCTGGCCGGGCAGTTCGGCTCAAAACCGGACGATGTGAACGCCTATGCGGCCTCCAGCTTTTTTGCGGTGGACCGCTATGCCAGCTACAAGACCGATTGGGGCCGCTTTTACGAGGAGGGCGGCGTGGTCATTGCCGACCGCTACACCACCTCCAACGCGGTGCACCAGTGCTCCAAGCTCCCGCCGGAGCAGTGGGAGGCGTTTTTGCACTGGCTGTTCGATTACGAGTTCCATCTGCTGGGCCTGCCCGCACCGGACAGCGTCATCTACCTGCAGGTGGACCCGGCGGTCAGCCAGCGGCTGATGACCGCCCGCTACCACGGTGACGAGAGCAAAAAGGACGTGCACGAGAAAGATACCGAGTATCTGGCCCGCAGCCGCCGCGCCGCCGAGTATTGCGCGGAGCATCTGGGCTGGACCACGGTGCACTGCACCCACAGCGACGCCATGCGCAGCATCGAGGACATCCAGGCCGAGGTGCAGGGCATCGTGCTGGGCCAGCTGAAATGATAAAAGGAAGGCAGGTTGGCACGTCGGCAGCTTTCTCTTCGGACACGAATCGGGCCATTCCATCGCCCGCCCTATTGCCCTACGGGCAACAGGGTCCCACCCCAGCGGACGGTCCTCAGAGAAACTCCCGACGCACCTGTCGGATATACACATAAAATACGATAAGAGGGGGCATCCTGACAGATGTATCGTTTGATGCAGCCATCCGACAAGGCGGCTGTGCTGGCGCTGTGGCAGCGCGAGCGCGGCGAGTCGGAAGAATTTGCGGCCAACGCCGTGGAGCGTTTTGCAGGGCAGCAGAATGTCTATGTGGCCGAGGAAAATGACGCCATTGCCGCTGTGGCACTGGCGGTGCCGGTCACGCTGCAGGGGCGGCAGGGCAGTTACCTCTACGGCCTGTGCGGACAGGGCAGTTTGATTCTGGCCGGCCTGCTGGACTACCTGTGCGCGCAGCAGAAGCTGCGGGGCGCAGGCTTTACCGTGGCCGTGCCCGCCACCCCGGAGCAGGCCGCTCTGCTGCAGGACAAGGGCTTTGCCCGCGCCTTTGCATTGCGCTGCCTGCCGCGGGAGGTGGCCCGCAACCTGTGGAGCCAGGCCGAGTTTGACAGCGTTACCGCCAAGAAGCTGTGCGAGCTGCGGGAGAAGTTCTGGCCCGATACGGTGCAGTTCACCCCGGAGCGCATGGCCGTGGTGCTGGGTGACCTGTATTCCCGCGGGGCCACCATCGTGGCCAACGAGCGGGGCTACGGCGTGTACTTCCGCAAGGAGGACACCCTGTATTTCGTGGAGCTCATGGCCGAGGACGACCGCGCCGCCGAGGTGCTCATGGAAGCCGCCCGCGAGAAGGAAGTCATCGTGGAAAAGGCCGTCATCACGGTGGGTGCCGCCCAGACGCTGTTCCTGGGGGAGGGCACCCGGCAGGAGTACGGCATGATCCGTTTTGACGGGGAGCCCTTTGACGTATCGGAAAGCTATATGCGCCTGATGCTGGAAGGCTGAGACGCAGAAAAACAACAAAGGAAGGTGCGTATGGCACACAAGGAGAGACACACCGCCCCGAAGAAAAAAGGCGGTGCCGTGAAGATTTTGCTGGCAGTGGTACTGCTGCTGGTGCTGGCGGCGGGCGCAGCAGGGGTGTTTGCCTACAACGAGATCCACGGCAATGGAAAGCCCGGCACCGAGGTCACCGTCAGCATCCCCCAGGGCAGCGGCGTTGCCGCCATCGCGCAGGAGCTCAAGGACGCGGGCGTCATCCGCTCGGCCTACCTGTTCCGCTGGTATGTGGGGCACAAGGGGGCCGCGGCAAAGCTGCAGTACGGTGATTTTACCCTGCAGACCGGGGCCAACGCCTACGATGCCATCATTGCGGCCCTTTCCACCTATGCCAAGGCCGAGACCGTGCGTCTGACCTTCCCGGAGGGCACCACAGCCATCGCCATTGCCCGGAAAATGGAGGAAGCCGGTCTGTGCAGCGCCGAGGACTTTCTGAAGGAAGCCAACGAGGGCGATTTCAGCGCGTACACCTTCTGGCAGTACGTTCCGGAGGACAAGGACGCCCCGGACCGCTTCATGAAGTGCGAGGGCTATCTCTTCCCGGAGACCTACGAGTTTCTGAAGGACGACACCGTGCACAACTATGTGGCAACGTTCTATGCTCAGTTCGACGCACAGATCACCGATGCGATGTATGCGAAGCTCAAGGAGCAGGGCATGACCCTGAACGAGCTGGTCACGCTGGCCTCCTTTGTGCAGGAGGAAGCGGGCAACAGCCAGGACTCCAACGTGGCGCAGGTGTTCCGCAACCGTCTGGCCGAGGGCTCGCCCTATCCGCGCCTGCAGAGCAACACGTCCAGCTACATCCAGAGCGACGCCGACAACAACTACCTCTGGAACTGGGTGGCCCCCTACTACGGCGGGTGGGACAATATCCCGGAAAACATCGTCTCTGCGTATGATACCTACCATACGGCGGGCCTGACCCCCGGCCCCATCTCCAACCCCGGCATCGCTGCCATCCGGGCAGCGCTGAGCCCGGAGCCGGACGAGGAAGCAAAGGACGCCTATTTCTTCGTCACCGACCTCAAAGGCAGCTACTACTATGCCCGCACCCTCAGCGAACACAACGCCAACTGCCAGACCGCAGCGGACGTGAACAAAACGGTGAAATAAGAGGGTAAGTTGTCCGTTACGGCTGAAGCTGCCCGTTACGACCCTTCCTGTGAAAATGCGTTTGGAGCGCTCCGCAGAGCGCGACAAACGCGAATCTAAAAATAATTCTTCCGCTAAATATGTCCAGAGCGAAGCGGCGGACATTTCAAATCGTATTTTCTGAAAAAAGAGAGGAATATCAACTATGCTGCAAATCCCGGAACTGCTCGCCCCGGCGGGCGATCTGGAGCGCCTGCGCTATGCCATCAACTACGGTGCCGATGCCGTTTACTGCAGCCTGCCGGAGTTCGGCATGCGGTCTGCACCGGCCAACTTTACGCCGGAGCAGCTCACCGAGGGCGTCATCTATGCCCATGCCCGGGGCCGCAAGGTCTACCTGACCATGAACACCCTGCCCACCAATGAGGAAGCCGACCGCCTGCCGGACGCCATCAAGGAGGCCGCCAAGGCCGGTGTGGATGCCTTCATCGTGGCCGACCTGGGCGTGCTGGATGCCAGCAAGACCGTTGCCCCGGACATCGACGTGCACATGTCCACCCAGACCGGCATCACCAACTGGGCCGCCGCCCGCGCCGCCTATCACCTGGGTGCCAAGCGCGTGGTGCTGGCCCGCGAGATGTCCCTGCAGGACATCGCCATCCTGCGCGACAAGACCCCGCCGGAACTGGAGATCGAAGCCTTTGTGCACGGTGCCATGTGCATGAGCGTGTCCGGCCGGTGCCTGCTGTCCAATTACATGGCAGGCCGCGACGCCAACCGGGGCCAGTGCGCCCAGCCCTGCCGCTGGAAGTACTACCTGAGCGAGGAGACCCGCCCCGGCCAGCTGTACGAGATCGGCGAGAACGAGAACGGCAGCTACATCCTCAACGCCAACGACCTGTGCACCGCGCCCTTCATCGACCTGATCTGCAAGGCCGGTGTGGACAGCCTGAAGATCGAGGGCCGCGCCAAGACCTTCTATTATGTGGCCAGCGTGACCGCCGCTTACCGCAAGGCACTGGACGCCTATCTGGCCGACCCCGCCAACGACAACTTTGAGCTGCCGGCTGAGGTCTACGAGGAGCTCACCCGCACCAGCCACCGCCACTACTCGCCGGGCTTCTACTTTGGCCGCGAGCAGGCCAAACAGGCCACCGACAGCGCCACCTACATCCGCGAATGGGAGTTCGTGGGCACGGTGGACCGCTGGGAGAACGGCGTGGCCCACTGCCAGCAGCGCGGCAAGTGGAGCCTGGGCGATACGCTGGAAGCCCTCTGCCCGGACGGCCGCAGCATCCCGCTGACGCCGGAGTGGATCGAGAACGAGGCCGGGGAACGGGTGGACAGCACCCCTCACGCCATGGAAAAATACATCATGCCCACCCCGGAGCTGCCGCCCATGAGCCTGCTGCGCCGCAAAACGGCAGAATAAGCAGCCGCACCCCGCAAACCATGCCAACCGGCACCGCCTGCAAAGGCTTTGTCGGCTGGCTTTTTTTGCATCCCTTGCAAAACCGCACAAACCGCGCTATACTGACATATATTATCATGCAGAGCGAAAGGAGGGAGCCTGATGTTCCGGCTGCCGATCGTAAAATTTTTCAGCCGCATTCTCAATCGGATCACCATCACGGTGGTGCTGGTGGCCCTGCAGGTGGCATGGGTGCTGTGGGCGTTTTTCTCCCTCACCACCGGCCGCGTGTGGGTCAACGTCGGCTTGCAGCTGCTCAGTCTGTTTATGATGCTGTACCTCGTGCGCAAGGACGAGAACAGCGCCTACAAGATCGGCTGGATCGCGCTCATGGGGGTGCTGCCGCTGCTGGGCGGGGCACTGTACCTCTCCTTTGGCAACAAGCGCCCGGCCAAGCAGCTGCGCAGCAAGCTGCAGGCGGTGGACGAGGCCCACAGGGCTGATCTTGTCCAGCAGCCGGACCAGGTGGCCGGACTGGATGCTTCCGGCCTCGGCATGAGCCGCTATCTGGCGCGGTACGGCCGCTACCCGGCTTGGAAGAACACCGCTGCGCAGTATTTTGCCTGCGGCGAAGCCATGTACCCCCAGCTGCTGCGGGATCTGGAGCGGGCCGAGCACACCATCTTTGTGGAATATTTCATCGTGCACACCGGCAAAATGTGGGACGGCGTGGAAGCCATCCTCCGGCGCAAGGCCGCGCAGGGGGTGGACGTGCGCCTGATCTACGACGACTTTGGCAGCCTGCTGGGCCTGCCCACCGACTTTGTGGTGCGCATGGAGCGGGCGCACATCCGGTGCATCCCCTTCAACCCGGTGGTGCCGGTGCTCTCGCTGGTGATGAACCACCGCGACCACCGCAAGATCGTGGTCATCGACGGGCGCATCGCCTACACCGGCGGCGTGAACCTGGCCGACGAGTATATCAACGCGGAGCAGCGCTTCGGCTACTGGAAGGACGCCGCCCTGCGCATCGAGGGCGATGCTGCGTGGAATTTCACCGTGATGTTCCTCAACTTCTGGAACGCTTTCCGCCCCAGTGAGACGGACTACAGCGCCTTCCGCCCCCAGCACAGTGCACACCCGGTGCAGGACGGCATCGTGCAGCCCTACGCCGACAGCCCGCTGGACGAAGAGCCGGTGGCGGAGACGGTGTACCTGAACCTGCTGGCCCGGGCCGAGCAGTATGTGTATATCTACACGCCCTATCTGGCTGTGGGCGAAGAGATGCTGGATGCGCTGAAAAACGCCGCCAAGCGCGGGGTGGATGTGCGGCTGGTGCTGCCGGGCATCCCGGACAAGAAGCTGGTGTTCCGCCTGAGCCGCTCCTACTACCTGCCGCTTTTGCAGGCGGGAGTGCGCATCTACGAGTACACCCCGGGCTTCCTGCACGCCAAGTGCTGGGTGAGCGACGACCGGGCAGCCGTGGTGGGCAGCATCAACATGGATTACCGCAGCCTGTTTTTGCACTTTGAGTGCGGCGTGCTGCTGCAGCACAACAGTCAGGTGGCCGCGCTGCGGGACGATGTGCGGGCCACCCTGCCGCAGTGCCGCGAGATCCATATTTCGGACTGCCGCACCAGCATTCCCGGCACCCTGCTGGACAGCGTGCTGCGCCTGCTCAGCCCGTTGATGTAAGGGCGCGCTCATAATTGCCCCGGCAGGGGGCACACTAGCTCCAAAGCCCGTGCGGCTGCGCGGGAGCAAAAGGAGCAAGTGTACCATGAAGCAGGTTTTTCGGGTGTTTTGGGGCTGTACGCTGGCCGCTGCGCTGGCGCTGACCGGCTGCGGCCGGGGCGGCGCTCCGGGCAGCAGCGGAGCCGGGTCCATGAGCGGCAGTGGGTCCGGTGCCATGAGCGGCGGCACAGCCGGGCAGGAGCAGGCCTGGCGCACCGGTCTTGGCGTTGTGACCGAGGCCGCAGGCAGCGACCGGGCCGGCAAGATCACCACTGCCGCTGCGGCTGTGGTGCTGGACGCCGACGGCAAACTGGCCGACGTGATGCTGGACGAGCTGGAACTTTCGGTCTCCGGCGGGAGCACCGGCAGCGTGACCACTCCGGAGGATGTGCGGTCCAAGCGCACAAAAGGGGAGGACTACCCGCTGGCGGCGGCGTCCTCCCTCGGCAAGGGGTGGGCCGAGCAGGCCGACTGGTTTGCCGACTATCTGACCGGCAGGACCCCGGACGAGGTAAAAAAACTGAAAACGGATGAAAACGGCAAGCCGCAGGACGCCGACCTTGTGTCCGGCTGCACCATCGCGGTGGACCGCTACCGGGACGCCGTGGTGCGCGCCTGCGAACAGGCCAAAGCACTGGGAGCCGCGAAAGGGGACACCGTGTCGCTGAACCTGCTGGCCGCAGACCTGCCCGATGATCTTACCGCCACGGATGACCAGGACGCCCACGTCCAGGCAGACATCACGCTGGCGGCCCTGACCGTGGACAGCAATGGCCGGGTGACCAGCGCCATCGGGGACATGACCCAGCCGCAGCTGACCGTCAGCGCGGACGGCACGGTCTCCGGGCCGGATGAGCCGGTGTACACCAAGAACGAGCAGGGCGACAAGTACGGCATGCGGGAGGCCAGTGCCCTGCACAAGGAGTGGTACGAGCACGCCGAGGGCTATTGCAGCACCCTGAAGGGCAAGACCATGGCGGAGATCGCCGCCCAGCCCACCGACGGCTCCGACGCCGACCTGAAAGCCCTGTGCACCATCTCGGTCACCGACCTGCAGAAGGCGGTGCTGGCCGCGCTGGCAGAAACCTGAACAGAACAAAACGAGGGAAAGCCCGCGGGCTTTCCCTCGTTTTTGTGGATGGAATTATTTGCCGAACGCGCTGTCGGTCAGGCCGTCCATGTTCAGCATGCCTTCCAGCGCGGCGATGTCGGTGGTCACGTCCAGCGCATCGGACTGGAACAGCTTGTCCAGCTGGTTTTCAAAGGCGGTCACCAGCAGATCCATGCTGCGCTCGATGCTGTGCTTGGCTTCGGTAATGTTCGTGCCCTCCACCGCCTGCCGGGAAAGGCTGGCGTAGGTGTTCAGCAGCTTGAGCGCGGTAGGCAGATAGTAGTTCATAAACTTTTGCAGCTGCGCCTTTTTGTCCGGGTCCTTCTGCGCCAGCGCAAAGATACGCTCGCTGACCTCCTCCAGTCGGGAGATCTTCTGGCTCATCACCGGGTCAGGAATGGCATCGTTCACCTCCCGCAGCTGGCGCAGCAGTGCAGCGTACTCGTCCTCTGCGGCGGGCTGGGGCTTGGGTGCCGGAGCGGGTGCGGGCTTTTTCGGCTGCGGTGCTGCGCCCCGCACCACCAGCGTGTCGGTGCGGTTGTCAATGTAGGCGTCTGCGCCGAAGTAACCGTGCTCGATGGCGTTTTCCACGGCGGAACGGCCTTTGGCCTGGTCTACGCCGGCAGCGGCAAACAGCTCGTCCAGCGGGATGTTGTCCCGGTCCCCCACGATCTTGTCCAGTTGTCGTTCCAGCTGACGGGTGCGCTTCATGTGCAGGCCGGTCAGCAGCGCGGCACCGCCGCCCAGCATCTGGGCAATGGCGGTCAGGGCTTCCATCACAGAGGCGGCGCCGTCCATGAAAAGCGTGCTGAACCCCACGAACAGGAAGACCACACCGCCCAGAGTGCACAGAAAGGTCAGGAAATTGTGGCGCTCCTTGGCGTCTTGCTGTTCCCGGGTGGGGACGTCGGGACCATAAATGGTCTCACGATCCGGAGCGGAGCGGGCAGCGGCCTGCCGGGATGCGGTTCCCCAGCCATTCCAGGCCTGCTCTTCCTTTTCGGATTTTTTATCGATGCTTTTCAGGATGAACAGCAGAAGGCCCAATGGCCCCGAAATGGCAAATGCGATGAAGATGGCAATGGTGGGGATGTGCGCAAAATAATGCTTTTTCGGCTCCATGGAACTTCAATTCCTTTCACACGCAAAAATAAAGACCGCGTTCCACTCTATTATAGCGGAACGCGGTCGTTTTGTTAAGGGGTAATCCATGCGGGCGGCAGGGGAGTAAGTCTGCCCCCGCGGAGAGAGATCACTTCATCAGGCTGCACACGGCCTCAGCGTAAGCGGTGGGGTCGTCCACGGGCAGGCCCTCGATGAGCTGGGCCTGTGCGTACAGCAGGGCGCTGTACTTGTTGATCTTGTCGGTGTCACCGGCCTCCTGTGCGGCCTTGAGCACGGCGAATACGGGGTGGTTGGCGTTCAGCTCCAGCACCTTGTCGCTCTTCACGCCCTCGCTGCCGGGCTGCTTGGACAGCACCTTTTCCATCTCGATGGACAGCGGGCCGTCGGCGCTCAGGCACACCGGGTGATCCTTCAGGCGGGTGGAGACCTTGACTTCCTTCACCTTGCCGTCCAGAGCAGTCTTCATGGCGTCGAACAGGTCCTTGTTCTCGGCGGTGGCATCCTCGGCGGCCTTCTTCTCTTCCTCGGTCTCCAGGCCCAGGTCACCGCTGTTGACGTTCTTGAACTCCACGGTGCCGTCCTTGCCCTCGGCATCCTTGCGGGGATAGGTGCGCAGGATCTGCAGGCAGAACTCGTCCACGTCCTCGGTCAGCAGCAGCACGTCGTAGCCCTTGCCCAGCACCAGCTCGGTGGAGGGCAGCTTGGCCAGACGGTCGGAGGAGTCACCGGCGGCGAAGTAGATGTACTTCTGCTCGGCGGGCATCTTGTCCACATACTCCTGCAGGGTGACCATCTTCTGCTCCTTGGCGGACCAGAACAGCAGCAGGTCGCGCAGCAGCTCGGCGTGCATGCCGTAGTCGGAGTAGGCACCAAACTTGATCTGACGGCCGAACTCCTTCCAGAACTCCTCGTACTTTGTGCGGTCGTTGGCCAGCATGGCGTGCAGCTCGTTCTTGATCTTCTTTTCCAGAGCGTTGTGGATCAGCTTGAGCTGGTTGTCCTTCTGCAGCATCTCACGGCTGATGTTCAGGCTCAGGTCCTGACTGTCCACGATGCCCTTGACGAAGCTGAAGTAGTCGGGCAGCAGGTCGGCGCACTTTTCCATGATCAGCACGCCGGAAGCGTACAGGGCCAGACCCTTCTCGTACTCCTTGGTGTAGAAGTCGTAGGGGCGGTGGCTGGGCACGAACAGCAGGGCATTGTAGTTGGCAGTGCCCTCGGTGCGGCTCACGATGACCCGGGCGGGGTCGGCATAGTCGCCGAACTTGTCCTTATAGAAGGCGTTGTATTCCTCATCGGTCACTTCGCTCTTCTGCTTCTTCCAGATGGGGATCATGCTGTTCAGGGTCTCCAGCTCGGTGTAGGTCTCCCACTCGGGCTTGTAGTCCTCGGGCTTGGGGTCCGGTTCCGGCTTCTGGCGGCTCTTTTCGCGCTCCATCTGGATGGGATAGCGCACATAGTCGCTGTATTTCTTCACGATGGCCACGATGCCGTACTCATCCAGGAAGTTGTCGTAGTGGTCGGTCTCGGTGTCGGGCTTGATGTGCAGGATGATCTGGGTACCAGCAGTGTCCTTCTCGGCGGGGGTCATCTCGTAGCCGTCCACACCGGAGGACTCCCACTGCCATGCCTCGTCCGAGCCGTAGGCCTTGGAGATGACGGTGACCTTGTCGGCCACCATGAAGGAGGAGTAGAAGCCGACGCCGAACTGGCCGATGATGTCGATGTTCTCGTCCTTGTTGTCCTGCTTGAAGTCCAGGGAACCGGAGTGGGCGATGGTGCCCAGGTTCTCTTCCAGCTCAGCCTTGGTCATGCCGATGCCGTTGTCCTCCACGGTGAGGATGCGGTTTTCCTTGTCGCGGGTGATCAGGATGCGGAAATCGCTCTTGTTCATGCCCACGGAGGTGTCGGTCAGGCTCTTATAATACAGCTTGTCGATGGCGTCCGAGGCGTTGGAGATCAGCTCCCGCAGGAAAATTTCCTTGTTGGTGTAGATGGAGTTGATCATCATATCCATCAGCTTTTTGCTCTCTGCCTGAAATTCTTTCTTGGCCATAGTACAAAACCTCTTTTTTTATCTGGATTCAGTGCAAGCACTCGACGCAAGAAACTGCCGCCGAACACTTAGCACTCATAACTTTCGAGTGCTAATATACACCGCTTTGCCGCAAAAATCAAGGGCTTTCATAAAAAGTTTAAAAATGCCCCGGTTTGTGCTATAATAAACCGCAAAGGATGTGAAACCATGGCAAAACAGGGCGAGGCAGCCTACGCCTATTTTTTAAAAGGATATAACTGCAGCCAGAGCGTGGTGGCGGCATTTGCGCCGCAGCTGGGGCTTTCCGAGGAGATGGCCCTGCGCATGAGCGCCGGCTTCGGTGCCGGCATTGGCCGGATGCGGGAAGTGTGCGGCGCGTTCTGCGGGGTGGTCACGGTGCTGAGCCTGGTCTACGCCGACCCGGCGGACCCCCAGGACAAATCCCGGATGTATGCCCTCGTGCAGGAGGCAGCCCGGCTGTACCGTGCCCGCAACGGCGGGGACAGTATTATCTGCCGGGAACTGCTGGCAAAGGCCGGGGCGGCCCCTTCCGGCGGCACGAAGGCCGAGGCCCGCACGGCGGACTACTACAAAAAGCGGCCCTGCCCGGAGCTGTGCCGGATGTGCGCCGACCTGTGTGCGGAATTCATCGCGGCTCACCCGGAGGGCCGCTGCGGCGTGTATAAGGAGGATGTGTGATGCAGCTGAAACAGCTGGACCTGCCCGGCGGCGGGCTTCTGACGGTGTACCTGCGCGACTGCGTGGAGGCGATGCCGCAGGCCATGGAGCGGCCGCTGGTGCTGGTGGTGCCGGGCGGCGGCTACACCCATCTGAGCGCCCGCGAGGGCGACCCCGTGGCCCTGCAGTTTGCGGCGGCGGGCTACCACACCGCAGTGCTGCGCTACGCCGTGGGGGACGATGCAGCGCATGGCCTGCCCCTGCGGCAGCTGGCGGCGGCCATCGGCCTTGTGCGGCAGCACGCCGCCGCATGGCATGTGCTGCCGGATAAGATCGCGGTGTGCGGCTTTTCGGCGGGCGGGCATCTGGCCCTTTCCGGGGCCGTGCTGGCGGTGCCGGGCCTGCCGGACCCGCCCCGCCCCAACGCGGTGATTTTGGGCTACCCGGTCATCACGGCCGGGCAGTACGCCCACCGGGGCAGCTTTGTGCAGCTGGCCGGGGAGGACCCCGCGGCGCAGCAGGCGTTCTCGCTGGAGGACAAGATCACGCCCCGCACCCCGCCGGTGTTCGTCTGGCACACCATGGAGGACGAGACGGTCCCGGTGGAGAACACCCTGCTGCTGGTCAGCGCCCTGCACCGGGCCGGGGTGCCGTGCGAGGCGCATCTGTTTGAAAAGGGCTGCCACGGCACCAGCCTGAGCACCGCCGAGGTGAACCACCCCAGCGCCCACCGCAGCCGCTGGCTGACCCTTGCCCGCGAGTGGCTGGATGACACCTTTGATTTCCATCTGGGCACGGGGGAGACGGACGGTTAAACGCCGTCGGTTTTTCGCGTGCCTGCAAAAAATTCACAAATATTCCGTTGACTTGCACGGCCCAAAACCGTATACTGGTCAGCGGAAACAAACAGGAAGAAGGAACGACCAATGGTTATGGATGATCCCACTCTGCCGCGCATCAAGGTGCGCGACCTTTTGATGCAGGCTTTTCTCACCGGCTGGACCCGGTCGGACAAAGCCGTTTCCCAGGACGAATATCTGCAAAGCTCCATTCAGGTGATCGAGATGCTCCAGGTGGAGCCGGAGAACCTGTATGCCGAGGAGGGCCTCGGCCTGCCGGACGGCGAAGAGGTGGACCACCTCGACGACCTTCTGCGCGCCGACGGCGTGTGGCTGTACTACGGTGTGGAAGCCGAGAACTTCTTCCTGATCCAGTGGTACCCGGATGAGGTGTCTGCCAACGCAAAGCTGGCCCAGCTGGAAGAACTGGGCGACGGCAAGCAGTATCTGGTGGACCTGACCCTGAAGCGGGAGAATCCCTCGCAGGCCGAAAACTTCGGCAATTCCAACCCGGTGCAGCTCCGCTCCTGATCATTTTTTGCCGCCCTCACGGCGGAAAGGGGAGAACGCCCATGCAGCTTTCTACGACCGAACACGAACAGCTTTATGCCATTTTGCAGCAATACGATGAGAACCCCCAGGTGCAGCGCATGCGGGAGTTTATCCAGCACGGCGATGTGACCACCTACCAGCACTGCAAGAACGTGGTGCGGGTGAGCTTCTGGCTCAACCGGCGGCTGCACCTGCACGCCGACGAGACCTCGCTGGCGGTGGGGGCCTTCCTGCACGACTTTTACCTCTACGACTGGCACAAGCGCAGCACCTTCCACGGCCTGCGCCGCCTGTTCGAGATGCACGGCTTTTCGCACCCGGGCTATGCCTGCGTGAACGCCCAGCGGGTGTTCCACATCACCAAAAAGGAGCAGGACATCATCGCCAGCCACATGTGGCCGCTCACCTTCCGCCATGTGCCCACCTGCCGCGAGGCCTTCATCGTGTGCCTGGCCGACAAGTATTGCGCCGTGGTGGAAAGCATGTTCCGCCGCAGCCGCGTGGCCGCCGCCTGCAGCGCCGACGGTGAGGACACCGTGTGGTGACCGAACCCTGACCCACACCGCAAAAAGCCTGCCGCTGGCGGTGGCCCTGACTGGGCTTGTGGGATCTGCCCGCACCCTGCACCCTGTTTTGAAGTTCTGCGTGCCGCATACATATCCGGCATGTAAAACTGATATCAACCGCGCCGCAAAAATGCATTATAATGGGGTGCGGAAAGAGGGTGTATGTATGAAAACAAGTCATCACGGGCAAATGTCCGAATCCTTTCTCACCGCCGTGTTCCTTTCACTGTCCGGCGGCCTGCAGGACGCCTATACCTACCTGTTCCGGGGCAAAGTGTTTGCCAACGCCCAGACCGGCAATATCGTGCTGCTCAGCGCCAACCTGATGGATGGCAACTGGGAGCGGGTGCTGCATTATCTGGTGCCGTTGTGCGCCTTTGCGCTGGGGGTGCTCACCGCCGAAAAAATGCGGGAGCGCTTCCGGGAGATGCGCACGCTCCACTGGCGGCAGCTGGTGGTGCTGGGCGAAGGGCTGCTGCTGTTCCTCGTGGGCTTTCTGCCGCAGGAGCAGAACCTGCTGGCCAACGCCATCGTCTCGTTTGCCTGCGCCATGCAGGTGCAGGCTTTCCGCAAGGTGAACGGCTACGCCTTTGCCAGCACCATGTGCATCGGTGACCTGCGCAGCGGCGTGGAGGCGTTGTGCATCTGGCGCAAGACCCATGAACCGCAGGCCAGGGACCGGATGCTGCGGTACTTTGGCATCATCCTGCTGTTTGCCATCGGGGCCGGCATCGGCAGCCGGAGCGCTGCGCTGCTGGGCGGCCGGGCCATCTGGATCTGCTGCGGCTTTCTGCTGGTCAGCTTTGCGCTGATGTTCATCCGGGAAGATCTGGAAGAAAACCCCGTCATCGAAAAAGACCTGACCGAGATCCGGCAGGAAACGCGGGAGATCAACCATGCCCTGAAACAGGAGCTGCAGGAAGAGCACCGGGAGCTGAAAGAAAGCACCGAACCGCGCTGAAAGAAAGCACCGAACCGCGTAAGAAGTAACAAAAAACCAGAAAGTGCCAGTGCACAGGATTTGTGCACTGGCACTTTCTTTATGGAAAAAACATCATGCATGCCGTGCCGTCGTCTGGGTGATCATCTGCTGGAACTTCCGGGCCGCCGTGTTCAGCGGGCGGTGGTGGTCGTAGACCAGGCAGATGGAGCGGGAGGGGATGATCTCCTGCAAATGCAGCTGGACGATCTCGCCGCGCTGCAGCGGCTCCCGGGCCATGGGTTCCGGCACAAAGGCAAGGCCCAGCTCGCTTTTTACCAGCGTGAGCATCTGGTCGGTGGTGGCGGCCTCGGTGTCGGGCTTGAGCACGGCGTCGTGGTCCAGGAACAGCTGCCGGTAAAAGCTGCGGGTCATGCTCTCATCGCTCAGCGAGATCAGCGGGTAGTTGGTCAGTTCCTTCAGGGAAAGATTCTGGCTGGCCAGTGCGGTAAAGGTCTTTCCGCCCACCAGCACCTCATAAAAGGACTTCAGCTCCACCATTTTCAGCCCGGGCTCCACCTCGGCCGGCGTGGATACGATGGCAAAATCCACCTCGCCGTTCTTCACGGCCTGCACCGCCTGCGGGGTGGAGTGGTTCGAGATGCGCAGCCGGATGCCGGGGAAATTGTTGTGGAAGGCCCGCAGCTTCTCGGAAAGATAGATGTTCAGGGCCGTCTCGGTGGCGCTGATGCTGATGGCACCGTGCTCCAGTGTGGCGCTGGCACTCAGTTCCTCTTCGGCGTCCTGGATCTGCACCGCCGCCGATGCGATGCGGGAATAGAGCATCTCGCCTTCCGGGGTCAGGGTCACGCCCCGGTTGGAGCGGATGAACAGCACGCAGTTCAGCTGGCTTTCCAGCCGGTTCATCGAGTGGGTGATGTTGGGCTGGTTGTTGCCCAGCACCCGCGCGGCCTTGGTAAAATTCTGATACTTCGCCACATAATAGAAGATCTTGTAGTATTCCCAGTCCACATACATGGGCATCTGCCTCCATTCATATCAAATTTACATTGCAGCCATATGGAAGATACGTTTTACACATTCTGCCTCTGCTCGTATAATAGCACTGCAATCCGAAATTGCAAGAGGGAAATCCAAAAGTATCGTAAAGTGGTGCAGAGCGAGGCCACCGGATTCATCAACATCTACGGTCTGCCCACCAAGGTGCAGGCCATCGTGAACAAGGAAAAAGAAGGGAACTGAAGTATTATGCTGACCGCAGTAACTGGAATCAATTGGGGCGATGAGGGCAAGGGCCGCGTCATCGACCTGCTGGCAGAACATGCGGACATCGTTGCCCGCTATCAGGGCGGCAACAATGCCGGGCACACCGTCGTCACAGAGCAGGGCAAGTTCATCCTGAACCTGCTGCCCTCCGGCATCCTCCACCCGGAGGTGACCTGTGTGCTGGGTGCGGGCATGGTCATCGACCTGGACCATCTGGCCGGGGAGATGGACGCCATCGAGGCGCGCGGCATCACCGTCGGCCCGGAGAACCTGAAACTCTCCGACAAGGCCACCATTTCCATGCCGTGGCACAAGGTGCAGGACGGTCTGGAAGAGGATCGTCTGGCCAAGAAGGGCAGTGCGTTCGGCTCCACCCGGCGCGGCATCGCCTATGCCTACAGCGACAAATACCGCAAAAAGACCCTGCGTCTGGGCGACCTGCTCCATCTGGACGAAAAGCGGGTGCAGGACCGCCTGCACATGATCCTGGAATCCAAGAATCTGGAGCTGGCGGGCTGCTACCATCAGGAGCCCATGAGCTACGACGCCCTGCTGGAGTGGTGCCGGGTGCAGGCCGGGCAGTTTGCTCCGTACATCTGCGATGTGGGGGCCTTCCTGCAGCAGGCCCACGACAGCGGCAAGCGCATCGTGCTGGAAGCCCAGCTGGGTGCCATGCGGGACATCGACTACGGCATCTTCCCGTTTACCTCCAGCTCCAATACGCTGGCGGCCTATGCACCGCTGGGGGCTGGCATCCCCAACTGCAAGCTGGACCATGTAGTGGGCGTGCTGAAAGCCTACTCCACCTGCGTGGGTGCCGGCCCCTTTGCGGCCGAGAACGCCATGGGCGAGGTGTGGAACGAGCAGCTGCGCAAGGCAGGCGGCGAGTACGGTGCCGCCACCGGCCGCCCGCGCCGGGTGGGCCCCTTTGACTGCGTGGCCAGCCGCTATGGCCTTGCCATGCAGGGTGCCGACAAGATCGCCCTGACCAAGCTGGATGTGCTCAGCAGCCTGAAAGAGATCCCGGTCATCACCGGTTACAAGCTGGACGGCGTGGAGGTCCCCGCCTTCGACCCGCTGTCCGACCTGGACCGTGTGGAGCCGGTGGTCACCATGCTGCCCGGCTGGGAGCAGGATATTTCCGGCTGTACCCGCTGGGACGAGCTTCCCGAAGCAGCAAAGAACTATGTGCAGTTCCTGGAAAAGCAGCTGGACCATGAGATCCAGTTCGTTTCCACCGGTGCCGAGCGCGAGAAGTTCGTGTTGAAAGGAGCATGGCTGTGAGACATTTTATTGAACCGAACAGCTTTTCACGGAACGAGCAGCTGGCCCTGCTGGACCTTGCCGACCGGATGGAGGCCGACCCCGCGCCCTATGCCCACCTGTGCGACGGGCGCATCCTGGCCACCCTGTTCTATGAGCCATCCACCCGCACTCGGCTTTCTTTCGAGTCGGCCATGCTGCGTCTGGGCGGCAAAACGCTGGGCTTTGCAGGGGCACAGCTTTCTTCCGCCAGCAAAGGCGAGACGGTGGAGGACACCGCCCGCGTGGTGAGCAACTACGCCGACGTCATCGCCATGCGCCACCCCAAGGAGGGTGCTCCGCTCCGGGCGTCCCGGTATGCCCGCGTGCCGGTCATCAATGCAGGTGATGGCGGCCACGCGCACCCCTCCCAGACCATGATCGACCTGATGACCATCCGTCAGCGCAAGGGGCGGCTGGATCATTTGACCATCGGCTTCTGCGGCGACCTCAAGTTCGGCCGGACGGTCCACTCCCTGACCGCCGCGCTGAGCCAGTTTGAGGGCAACCGCTTTGTGTTCATCTCGCCGGAGGACCTGCGCCTGCCCCGCTACGTCAAGACCGAATCGCTGGAGCCCACCCATCAGGTCTACACCGAGACCGATGATCTGGAAGCGGAACTGCCCCATCTGGATGTGCTGTACATGACCCGCATCCAGCAGGAGCGCTTCTTCAACGAGGAAGAGTATCTGCGCCTGAAGGGCTGCTACCAGCTGGACGAAGCCATGCTGCGGCTGGCCCCGGCGGATATGCCGGTGCTGCATCCGCTGCCCCGCATCGACGAGATCAGCACCGACGTGGACAACGACCCCCGCGCCGCCTACTTTGATCAGGTGCACAACGGTGTCTACATCCGCATGGCCATCATTCTGGCCCTGCTGGGCATCCCGGACCCGCTGACCGGCAAGACCGTGCTGGACCACTGAATACAACCAAAAGACAGGCCCCCGGACGACTGTAAAAAAGCCATCCGTGAGGTGAAATTCCGTCTTGTCCTCCCCGGCGGGAAGGGCTATAATAGGAACGATAAAATTTAAAGGAGAGTTTCCACAATGAGTTCCTCACAAGACGGTACAACATCCCCAAAATCGCTGTTTGGCTGGTATAAGGAGCACATCACCGGCGCCATCGCCTCCTTTGCCGCACTGGCCACCATGGCCGGCTGCGTGGTGCTGAAGGAAAGGATCCGGCTGGACGACTGATCATGGAACTCAGAAAAGCGTATTTTCACCTGCCCGGGTTGTTTGAGTTCTACGAGCTGTACCGGGTGTTCCTGCCGCTGTACCGGACGCACCGCGACTGGTTTTACGATTGGTGCGAGATCGGCTCCCTTTACGGTGCCTCGGCCGACTGCCTGTGGGGCGGCGGACGGACCGGCTGCAGCCGACACACCGCCCGGGAGGTGCTGGCCCTTGCGCAGGAGTACGGTATCTCGGCCCGGCTCACCTTCAGCAATTCACTGCTGCGGGAAGAGCACCTGACCGACCCTAAATGCAACGCCCTCTGCGCGCAGTTCGCGCAGGGCAGTGTGCAGAACGGCGTCATCGTGCATTCGGACCTGCTGGTGGATTATCTGCAGGAGCACTACCCGGAATTATATCTGGTGTCCTCCACCACCAAGGTACTCACGGAGTTTGCACAGCTGGAAGCAGAGACCGCCCGGCCGGAGTTCCGCTATGTGGTGCCGGACTTCCGCTTGAACAAAGCCCTTGCGCAGCTGGACAGCCTGCCGCAGCCGCAGAAGGACAAGCTGGAATTCCTCTGCAACGAGTGCTGCTGGTTCGGCTGCACCGACCGGCGGCGCTGCTACGAGAACGTCAGCCGCCGGAACCTGGGCGAGCTCTGCCCGGAGCACCGCTGCACGGCCCCCGGTGCGGCGGAAGGCTACCGCTTTTCCAAAGCAATGCGGAACCCCGGCTTTATCGGAGTGGAGGACATCCGCAGCACCTACCTGCCCATGGGCTTTTCGCAGTTCAAGATCGAGGGCCGGGGCCTTGGCAGTGCGCTGGTGCTGGAATTTCTGCTGTACTATCTGACCAAACCGGAACACCAGCTGCAGGTGCGGGAAGAGATCTACCTCGACAATATGCTGGACCTGTTCTGACAACGAAAAAAGGCGCGGAGCGCTTCTGGAAAAACCAGAAGGCTCTGCGCCCTTTTTATAGAGTGTGGAAACTTTGCAAAAACCTCTTGGCTTAAAGTTGAGCAGGCATAACAACGCAAACGGGGCACTGTACCACCCGGTACAGTGCTCTTTTTTGCTCGCAGCAAAGAACCTTTGCCATGGAAAAAATCAGCGCCAAAAAGTCCGGCAAGTTCACAAAATGTTTAACTTTTGGAGCGGAAAATACTATTTTTTTCGTGTAAAATAAAGGCTCCAGATTGAATGTGCCGACAATTTGGTTTATAATGACCTTGTATGCAAACTGTGAGGATGATTTGTTACCGAACAATTTTCGGCAGTCAAAACTGAACCGTCTGTGTGCAGGGCGTGCCCCGGCAGACGATGCCTTAGGAGGAAAAACAACGTGAGAGTAGGTCTTGACATCGGCAGCACCACCATCAAGTGCGTGGTGCTGGATGAGCAGGATACCCTGCTGTATTCTACATACGAACGACATTATAGTCATATTCTGGAAAAGGCGCAGGAGCTGCTGCGCCGCATTGACGCCGAGCAGCTGCACGGGCAGAAAGCACTGCTGAGCATTTCCGGCTCGGCGGGCATGGGTCTGGCCGACAGCTGCGGCGTGCCCTTCGTGCAGGAGGTGTTCTCCACCCGCGTGGCGGTCAAACGCTTTGTGCCCGCCACCGACTGCGTCATTGAGCTGGGCGGCGAGGATGCCAAGATCCTGTTTCTGACCAACGGCACCGAAGTGCGCATGAACGGCAGCTGTGCCGGCGGCACGGGTGCTTTCATCGACCAGATGGCCACCCTGCTCAAGATGAGCGCCGACGAGATGAACAAGGCCGCCGAGCAGGCCCAGCGCACCTACACCATCGCTTCCCGCTGCGGCGTGTTTGCCAAGAGCGACGTGCAGCCCCTGATCAATCAGGGTGCCCGCACCGAGGACATTGCCGCCAGCATCTACAAGGCCGTGGTCAACCAGACCATTGCGGGTCTGGCACAGGGCCGCCCCATCAAGGGCAACATCCTGTATCTGGGCGGGCCGCTCACCTTCAGCACCGTGCTGCGCAAGAGCTTTGACGAGGCGCTGGGCGTGACCGGCACCTGCCCGGAAAACAGCCTGCTGTATGTGGCACTGGGTGCCGCCCTGTATGCGGACAAATCCTTTGTGCTCACCGATGTGGCCGACGCACTGGACAAGTATGCTGCCACGGCCACCTATGCCAGCGAGCCGCCGCTGTTTGCCAACAAGCAGGAGTACGAGGAATTCCACGCCCGGCACATGTCCCACAGCGTGCCGCATGTGCCGTTCAGTGCCCACTGCGGCCCGGTGCACATCGGCATCGACTCCGGCTCCACCACCGTCAAGCTGGTGGTCGTGGACGAAAAGAGCCAGATCCTGTACACCAACTATCAGCCCAATCTCGGCAACCCGCTGCCCCTCATCCGGGAGCAGCTGCTCAAAATTTATCAGGAACACCCCGGCCTGCAGGTGGCCAGCGTGACCACCACCGGCTACGGCGAGGAGCTGGTGAAGAACGCCTTCCGCTGTGATTACGGTCTGGTGGAAACGGTGGCCCACTTCACCGCCGCCAAGTACTTCATGCCGGATGTGGACTTCATCATCGACATCGGCGGCCAGGATATGAAGTGCTTCAAGATCGAGGATGGTGCCATCAGCAACATCTTCCTGAACGAAGCCTGTTCTTCCGGCTGCGGCAGCTTTTTGCAGACCTTCGCCCAGGCCCTGGGTTATGACGTCAAGGAGTTTGCCGCCCTGGGTCTGTTTGCGGACCGCCCGGTGGACCTGGGCAGCCGCTGCACCGTGTTCATGAACAGCTCGGTGAAGCAGGCCCAGAAGGACGGTGCCAGCATCGAGAACATCTCGGCCGGTCTGTCCATCAGCGTGGTCAAGAACGCACTGTACAAGGTCATCCGCGCGTCCAGCCCCGAAGAACTGGGCCGCAAGATCGTGGTGCAGGGCGGTACCTTTTATAATGAAGCCGTGCTCCGCGCCTTTGAAAAAGAGATGGGCGTGGAGGTCATCCGCCCGGACATTGCCGGTCTGATGGGTGCTTACGGTGCGGCCCTGTACGGCCTGCGCCAGAGCAGCAAGGCCCACCGTACCGCCTCCGGCATGATGAGTCGGCAGGAGCTGGAAGCCTTTGAACAGAAGGTGGTCAGCGTGAAGTGCGGCGGCTGCGGCAACCACTGCCAGCTCACCGTCAACACCTTTGCGGATGGCCGCAAGTACATTTCCGGCAACCGCTGCGACAAGCCCGTTACCGGCAAGAGCGCCGACAACAGCCTGAACCTGTACGCCTACAAGCAGGAGCTGCTGGCAAGTTACAAGCCGGTGCCCGGCAAGCGCGGTTCCATCGGCATCCCGCTGTGCCTGGGCTTCTACGAGCTGCTGCCCTTCTGGTGGGCCTTCTGGACCAAACTGGGCTTTGCGGTGCACACCAGCCCGGTGTCCAGCCGCGGGCTGTATCTGGCCGGACAGGCCACCATCCCCAGCGATACGGCCTGCTTCCCGGCAAAGTTGAGCCACGGTCACATCAAGGCCCTGAGCCAGATGGAACTGGACGCCATCTTCTACCCCTGCCTGACCTATAACGTGGACGAGGGCCTGGGCGACAACCATTACAACTGCCCGGTGGTGGCCTATTACCCGGAAGTTCTGGCCGGCAACTGCCCGGAGCTGGAAGGCAAAAAGTTCATCTATGATTATGTGGGCATCCACCGCCCCAAGGACTTTGTGCACAAGATGGCCAAGACCGTGCTGCCCAAGTATTTTGGCGGCATCTCCGAGAAGGAAGTGCAGGAGGCCGCCGACGCCGCTTACGCCGAGTACGAGGCCCATATGGCCAAAATCCGCGTGAAGGGCAGCGAGATCATCGACGAGGCACGCCGTCAGGGCAAGCGCATCATCGTGCTGGCGGGCCGCCCCTACCATGTGGACCCGGAGGTCAACCACGGCATCGACCGTCTGATCACCCGCCACGGGGCTGCCGTCGTCACCGAGGACAGCATCTCCAACCGGGTGCAGAAGTTCCCCACCAGTGTGCTGAACCAGTGGACCTACCACAGCCGCCTGTATGCCGCCGCCAAATACTGCACCACCCAGAAGGATATGGATCTGGTGCAGCTGGTGTCCTTCGGCTGCGGCGTGGATGCCATTACCACCGACGAGACCCGCGAGATCCTGCAGGCAGGCGGCAAGCTGTACACCCAGCTCAAGATCGACGAGATCACCAACCTGGGTGCGGTGAACATCCGCCTGCGCAGTCTGTTTGCCGCGCTGGATGAGCGCGACGAGGTGGCCGAGGAAAAGGCCGCCGCCAAGGCAGAAGCCTGAGAACATAGGAGGAACCTATGGAATACAATTATCCCAAATTCACCCCGGAGATGAAGAAAACGCATACCATCCTCATCCCCAACATGGCTATTACCCAGTTCCGCCTGCTGGAGTACGCCCTGCGCTACGACGGCTACAAGTGCGAGATCCTGGGCAACTGCGGCAGTGCCGTGGCACAGCTGGGCCTGAAATATGTCCACAACGATACCTGCTATCCGGCCCTGCTGGTCATTGGCCAGTTCCTGGACGCGCTGAACAGCGGCAAATATGATCTGGATCACACCGCGCTGCTCATCACCCAGACCGGCGGCGGCTGCCGTGCTTCCAACTACATCCATCTGCTGCGCAAGGCACTGGTCAAGGCCGGTTACCCGCAGATCCCGGTGGCCAGCCTGAACTTTTCCGGCCTGGAAAAGGACAGCGGCTTCCAGATGACCATCCCGCTGGCCCGCCGCGCACTGGCCTGCATCTTCTACGGCGATATGCTGTGCGCCCTGCGCAATCAGGTGGCCCCCTATGAGAACGAGAAGGGTGCTGCCGACAAGATGGTGGACCTGTGGGTCACCCGTCTGGGCCGGGTCCTGCTGGCCGGCAAGGGCTACACCGCCAAGGAGATGAAGCACACCTTCCCGCTCATTGCAGCCGACTTTGCCAACATCCCGGTCACCCGGGTGCCCAAGGTCAAGGTGGGCGTGGTCGGTGAGATCTACGTCAAGTACAGCCCGCTGGGCAACAACGACCTGCAGAAGTTCCTGGAAAGCCAGGACTGCGAGGTGAACTTCCCCGGCCTGATGGGCTTTGTGCAGTACTGCGCCTTCAACATGGGCGAGGACCACATCCTGTACGGCGGCAAGCTGGCCGTGAAGATAGGCATCGACCAGTTCCTGAACTGGCTGGACAGCATCGAGCGTGCCATGCTCAAGGCCGAGAGCGATGCCGGGTTCTACGCCCCCGGCCCCTTCAAGGAACTGGTGGAAAAGCCCAAGGGCATCATTTCGCTGGGTGCCAAGATGGGCGAGGGCTGGCTGCTGACCGCCGAGATGATCGAGCTGGTGCAGGGCGGCTACGGCAACATCGTGTGTGCCCAGCCCTTCGGCTGCCTGCCCAACCACATCGTGGGCAAAGGCATGGTGAACAAGATCCGCGCGCTGTACCCCAGCGCCAATATCACCCCCATCGACTACGACCCCAGCGCCACCAAGGTCAACCAGGAAAACCGCATCAAGCTGATGCTGGCCGTGGCCAAGGAGCGCCTGAACGCCCCGGCAGAGGCAAAGCCTCTGACCGCCGAGGAGATCGCAGGCGGTGCCCCGAAGGTCGGAGCGACCGTATAACCATAAGATAAACAAACCGCCCGCCCGGAAATGCATCCGGGCGGGCGGTTTTTATGCCTTAGAACAGTTCAAAAGGGGAAACCATCACTTCTGCTTCTTCAGGTAGATGTGGTGGGGCAGACCGGCGATGTACAGCGGGGTCAGCTCGGCCTGGATCAGCGGGCGGGCGTATTCCAGGAACTCCTCGGTCATCTGGGTGTGATTTTCGTTCATCCAGCTCAGCGGCACCTTCTTCTCCAGGTTTGCCACCTCGCTGATGGGGTGCAGCTCAGTGGTGCACTGGTACGGGCTGTTGGAAATGCGCTTCAGGGCCACCATCTGGCCGGTCACGCCCTCAAAGGCAGCCTTGGCGGCAGCACCGCCCACCTGATAGGCCTCGGTGATGTCGGTGCGGCTGGTCAGATGACCGGCGCACCGCTGCAGGGTGGAAAGCTCGATGCAGCGGGTCTTGGTGTCCAGATTGCGGGCCACCACGTTGGCCAGGAAGCGGGCCGTACCGGTCAGGGCCTTGTGGCCGAAAGCGTCCACAGCGTGCACGTCATCGGCCAGCTCACAGACATAGCGGCCATCCTCCAGCTTGACGCCTTCGGACACGGCGATGACGATGCTGGGCTTCTTCTCCTGCATCACGCGCACCTTCTCCACAAAGTGATCCACGTTGAAGGGCACTTCGGGCAGGCAGATCATGTCCACGCCCTCGCAGTCGTCGCTCTTGGCCAGAGCAGCGGCGGCGGTCAGCCAACCGGCGTTGCGGCCCATGATCTCCACCACGGTGACGTACTTGGTGCCGTACACGGTGGCGTCACGGATGATCTCCTTCATGACCACGCCGATGTACTTGGCCGCAGAACCGTAACCGGGGGTGTGGTCGGTGACCATCAGGTCGTTGTCGATGGTCTTGGGTACGCCCATGAAGCGGATGTCGCTGTCGATGCGGGCACCGTAGTCGGCCAGCTTGCCGATGGTGTCCATGGAGTCGTTGCCGCCGATGTAGAAGAAGTAGCCGATGTTCAGCTTTTCCAGAATGGCAAACAGCTTTTTGTACACGGCTTCGTCCTCGTGCCAGTCGGGCAGCTTGTAGCGGCAGCTGCCCAAAAAGCTGGACGGCGTGCGCTTGAGCAGCTCAATGTCCAAATCGTCCGTCAGCACGGTGGACAGGTCCACCACGCGCTCCTCCAGCAGGCCGGCAACACCGTTGCACATACCGTACACGATGTCGGCACCGCGGCTCTTGCAGCTCTCGAACACGCCTGCCAGACTTGCATTGATGACGGAGGTAGGGCCGCCAGACTGACCAACGATTGCATTTTTACCCATGATGATTTCTCCTTTTTTGTTTTTTCTGTTTCGGCTTTTATAAAACGTGCAGGTGCACGAAAACAGACGCGGAAAAGGGGATTACAGGCGGATGTGGCGCGGGGTGCCGTTGACGTACACGGGGGTCACCTCATCCAGAATGAGCGGGCGGGCGTACTCCTCAAAGGCCGCCGTCACCTGCATGCCGTCCGGGGTGATCCAGTCCAGCGGCACCTTCTTTTCCAGGTTGGCCACCTGCTGCACATCCACCGACTTGGCAATGCACTGATAGGGGTAGCTGGAAATGCGCTCCAGCGCGATCATGCGGCCACTCTCGCCCGCAAAGGCCGCTGCCGCCGCGGCACCGCCCACCGCATAGGCCTCGTTCACATCGGTGCGGCTGGCCAGATGGCTGGCGCAGCGCTGCAGGGTAGAGAACTCGATGGCGCGGCTCTTGCAGTTCAGCTTGTCGTGGATCAGCTCGGACAGATACCGGCTGGTGCCGCTGAGCACGGCCTTGTGGCCAAAGGCGTCCAGCTGCCCGGCGGTGGACACCAGATCGCACAGGTAGGTGCCGTCGGCGGTCTTGACACCCTCACTGGCCGCAATGATGACGTTGGGCTTGACCCGCTGCAGTGCGTCCACCTTGGCCAGGAACTTGTCCTGATCGAAGGGGACCTCCGGCAGCAGGATCAGGTCCGGGCCTTCACAGTCATCGCCGCCGGCCAGGCAGGCCGCACCGGCCAGCCAGCCCGCGTGACGGCCCATGATCTCGGCCACGGTCACGCTGCGGATGTCATACACGGAAGAATCGCGGATGACTTCCTTTAGAATGGTGGCGATGTACTTGGCCGCCGAGCCATAGCCGGGGGTGTGGTCGGTCAGGCACAGGTCGTTGTCGATGGTCTTGGGCACACCGATGAACCGCACGCTGCTGCCCACCCGGTCGCCGTAGCGGCTGAGCTTGGCGATGGTGTCCATGGAGTCGTTGCCGCCGATGTAGAACACCGCGCAGATGTCGTACTTGTCAAACAGGGTGAACAGCTTGACGAACGGGGTGGAGTCGGTGTCCGGGTCGGGCAGCTTGTAGCGGCAGCTGCCCAGATAGCTGGACGGGGTGCGCTTGAGCAGCTCAATGCTCATGCGGTCGTCCAGCAGGACATTCAGCTCGATGAGCTCTTCCTTGAGCAGGCCCTCGATGCCGTACTTCATGCCGTACACCTTGTCGGCACCCAGACTGCAGGCAGCCTTGTACACGCCTGCCAGGCTGGAATTGATGACGGCCGTGGGGCCGCCGCTCTGACCAATGATCACATTTTTGGCCATGAGTACCTCCTTCTTGATCCTTTACCGTGAACGATAGAAAACGCCTGCAAACCGATGTTGTCTGCCGCCCTGCTGCAAAGGAACTGCGGCCCTGCACTGCACACAGACCAAAGGCGGCTGACAAAACAAGTTTGCAAGTGGTACAAAAATGATGCAGCATGTGAATGCGCTTTTTGTAAAATGCGCAAAAACTGCTACGACTCTATTGTAACTGTTTTGCCTGTTGTATGCAAGACCCAATTGGTTGCACAGGCAAAAAAATTATGATAGAATGGGAGCACCTGCATCCGATGCGGCGGGCTGCGTCGGCCGCTGGGGGTAAAAACGAGAAAGCTGGAGCAAAAACCATGGGGATTTCACACGAATATCATTCGACATCGCACCGTGCCCGTCACGGCGGCGTGAGCGGCAAGCTGCGCCTGGCAGGGGTGGTGCTGGCCATTTTGGTGCTGGCCTACGCCATTACCGCCATTCTGGAAAACGGTGCATCGGCCAAGGACGCACAGTCGGAGCCGGTGGCCAGCGGCATTGCACAGGACATTCTGGCACCACTGCCCATGCAGGGCGAAGCGGCAGACAGTGACAGCAGCGGCGACAGCACCGCGCCGGACGGCAGCGGGGACGCACAGGCGGTCACGCTGGAGACCTTTGGCCCGGCCCGGCAGGATGCGGCCGCTGCGGTGGTCAAGGCCTACGACGCCAGCGTCATCCGTCAGCCCAGCTGCGGGCAGGTGGACCTGAACTATTTTGCGGACGCGGCCTTTCTGGGTGACAGCCTGACCGTGGGCTTTTCGGACTACCAGATCAATCTGGGCGGGGCGCTGGTCTGCGGTTACACCGGCGTGGGGCCGGATGCCATCGTGAACCGGACGGCGGTCAAGAGCTCCGTCCGCGGGGAAGAGGTCGCACTGGATGTGCTGGCCGCTGCCCAACCCAAAAAGCTGTATATCCTACTGGGCACCAACACCCTCACCACGCTGGGTGCTTCCGACCGGTTCCTGGCCTATTACGGCCAGATGCTGGACATGCTGCGGGAGGCGCTGGGGCCGGACTGCGTGATCTATGTGGAGTCGGTCCCGCCGGTGCGTCCGAAAGCGGCCGCCGAGAAGCCGGGTCTTGCTTCCGATGTGCTGCGCGGGGTGAATGAGCAGCTGGCCCAGCTGGCCGCCAGCAAGGGCTGCGTGTATCTGGACCTGTGGGAGGCCCTGGCCGACGGTGAGGGCAACCTGAAAGAGATGCTGGCCGCCCCGGACGGCATCCACCTGTCGGCCGGCAACGGCTATGGCACCTGGCTCACCTACCTGCGCAACCATGCAAAGTATTCGGCCAACAATTCCTGGACGATGGGCAGTGTGTACAGCGCTCAGTGACCTTAATACTTTGGGGGCAACCTGGAATTTTATGCTGAACACCTGAAGAAATATTTACTTTCACATGAACGGACTTCACAAGTGCCTGCCTGGCAGACAAAAAGCACCCGGCGGAAAAACAAACCGCATCCCATTTCCAGAACAGCAGATCTTACGGTCTGACAAATGGGGTGCGGTTCAAACCCGGCGGTTTCGATCTTATATTGTTTTTATTGTTTGCTTGACGGAGTACACTTCAGAGACCGCAGCGGTCTTTTGCGTTTTGTGGTAAAACTCAGCTCCGGCGCTTGGCCAGTACCGCCGCCCCGCTGGCAGCGGTCAGGACGCCCAGCAGGGCAAGCCCGGCACCCGCCTGCCCGAAGAGATCGCCCACGGCACCCACAAAGGGGCTTGCGGGGATCATCAGGATGCTGTAGGCCATGCTGTCCACACTGATGAGGGTAGCCCGCTGATCACTGGAGATCAGGGCATTGAGACGCTGGTCGGCATGGAGCAGCCAGACTTCCAGCACGCCTTGCACCAGCATCATGCCCAGAATGCCGCCCCATGCAGGCGCCGCGCCGACCAGAAAGGTCCCGCCGCCGACCAGCAGGGCACACACCGTGTAGAACCGCCGCAGGGTGTGGGGATGTACCCGTCGGCCGATCTCGGTACCGGCCACGCAGGCCGCACCGCCCAGCAGCAAGGGCAGAAAAAGCCACTCGGTGGGCCAGCCCAGCTCCACGAGCCGCTGCTGCAGGAACATCTTGGTCAGATAGCAGGGGACAGAGATGAACGCATCGGCAGCGATGAGTTTTGCCGCCAGCGGGCAGCCGCGCAGGGCGGCGGCACTGTCCCATACCAGCTGCGCGAACTGGCCCGGCAGCTCTCGCAGGGAATGGGAACTCCGGGCGGCTTGTGCTTCGGTGACCACAGGTTCCTTCAGCAGGAGCATGGCCAGTGTGGAAATGCTGCTGAACAGCGCACTCACCAGATAAAAGCCGGAAAACCGCAGAAACCGCCGCAGTGTGCTGGCAAGGGAGCCGAGCGCGCTGGCCAGCATGCCGATCTGGGAGCGGTTGGCGGCCACGGAAAGATACCGTTCTTCCTGCCCGGCCTGCTTCAGGCTGTCGTAGGTCAGAGCAGCATCGGTGCCGGAAAACATGGCGTTGGACAGGGCGTTCAGCCCCATTGCCGCACAAATCAGGAAAAGGCCGGGCGCAAATGCCATGAGCAGGCTGCTCAGCACTGCCAGGATACCGCCCGCCACAAGGGCCCGTTTACGCCCCAGCAGGTCGGCGGCCATTCCGCTGGGCACCTCGCACAACAGGCTGACGATATGGTAAACGCTCTCGGCAAGGCCGATCTCCCACAGCGAGAACCCGCGGGCGGCCAGCAGCGCCACCCATACGGCATCCGTGATGCGCAGGCCGGAAAAGAAATTGGATAGATAGATGCAGCGCAGCTGCTTTTTTAAATGGATGGTATGATTCATGGGGAACACCCTTTCTGCTTCTGCGTGAAACAGTGCCCCATTTCCCGGCAAAACAAAAACGCCCCACAGCAAAGCTGCGCGGCGCATAAAAACGATGCTCCACGCTTTGCCGGAAGAAAAATGGGTACACTTCGAGCCGGAAATGCTTAGGGGTTGCCTTTTTTAAAGAAAACGCAGCCGTTCCAGCCCATCCGGGTGTACCCTCCTTCCATGTAAAGCGCTGCACTGAATATAACATGACAGAGCCAAAATGTCAAGTCAAAACCGGAAACCTGCGCAAAATCTGCCCGCCCCGCTTGCAAACCGCCGCAAAATGTGGTAACATAAAAACGGTTATAAAACCTGAATACTCCCAAACGCAGCGACGGAGAGAGTAGGTTTGTTCGGCACAGCAAAGAGAGGGGCTTCACCGGCTGAAAGGGTCCCCGCGTGCGACAGGCTGAAGTTCGCTCCTGAGCGGCCTGCGCGAACGGCTTTGCGGCCCACTAGCACAGGACGGTTGCGCCCCGTTACGGCGTTTGAGTGCCGCCCGCTGCTTGCGCAAAGGGCGGAAACCGGGTGGTACCGCGGAGCAGACTGTTACAGCTTCGTCCCTTTTGCCTGAGAACAGGCAGAGGGGACGGAGCTTTTTTCATGCCTCCGCTCATGAACACGAAGTAGGAAAAGGAGAGAACATCCATGCAAGCAATGATCGACGAGCTGGCAAAACAGGCCGAAGAGAGCCTTGGTCAGGTCTCCAGCAAGGAAACGCTGGCATCCTTCTGGCAGGAATACCTCAGCAAGAACGGCAAGATCCCTGCCCTGATGAAGAATCTGCGCACCGTCGCACCCGAAGAGCGCCCTGCCATGGGCAAGATCATCAACGAGCTCAAGCAGAAGGTACAGGCCGAGTACGACGCTGCCGCTGAAAAGGTGAAGGCTGCCGAGCTGGCTGCCCGCAACGCCGCCGAGACGGTGGACATCACCCTGCCCGCCAAGACCCGCCCCATGGGCGGCCTGCACCCGCTGACCCTGATCACCAACCAGATCATCGACGTGTTCTCCGGCATGGGCTTTTCGGTGGGCACCTTCCCGGAGATCGAGGACGATGACCACAACTTTACCCGCCTGAACGTGCCCAAGGATCACCCGGCACGCGACATGCAGGACACCTTCTACCTGTCGGAGGAGTTCCTGCTGCGTACCCAGACTTCCGGCGGCCAGATCCGCACCATGGACGTTCAGAAGCCGCCCATCAAGATCCTGATGCCCGGCCGTGTGTTCCGCTCCGACTCGGACGCTACCCACAGCCCTATGTTCCACCAGATGGAAGGTCTGGTCGTGGACAAGGGCATCACCCTGGGCGACCTGCAGGGCGCACTGAACACCTTCGTGCAGAAGCTGTTCGGTGCCGACACCCACACCCGCCTGCGTCCTTCTTACTTCCCGTTCACCGAGCCCAGCGTCGAGGTGGACGTGAGCTGCTTTGAGTGCCACGGCAAGGGCTGCCCGCTGTGCAAGCACACCGGCTGGATCGAGGTGCTGGGCGGCGGCGTTGTCAACCGCAAGGTGCTGGAGAACTGCAACATCGACCCGGACGAGTACTCCGGCTTCGCTTTCGGCATCGGCATCGAGCGCATCGCCATGCTGAAGTACGGCATCAACAACATCGGCCTGATGTTCGAGAACAACCTGCAGTTCCTCAAGCAGTTCCACGAATAAGAGGGGAGAGAACAAACAATGAAAGTACCGTTCAGTTGGTTAAAAGAATACGTAGACATTGACGTTACCGCCCAGGAGCTGGAGGAGAAGCTGTTCTCCTGCGGCTTTGAGGTGGAGGAGCTGATCCCGCTGGATGCCGGCATCAGCAAGGTAGTCGTCGGTAAGATCGTGGAGATGGAAAAGCAGGAGGGCACCCACCTGACCAAGTGTGTGGTGGACTGCGGCGACTATGGCCATGATATCCGCATCAGCACCGGTGCTGCCAACATGAAGCTGGGCGACTGCGTCCCTGCTGCGCTGGATGGCTCCACCCTGCCCGGCGGCATCAAGATCAAGGCCCGCAAGATGCAGGGCGTGGAGTCCAACGGTATGCTGTGCTCCGGTGAGGAGCTGGGCCTCAATGATGACCTGTTCCCGGGCTCTGAGGTCTACGGCCTGCTCATCCTGCCGGAGGATTCCGTCCCCGGCACCGACATTGCCCCGGTGGTGGGTCTGGATGACTACATCTTCGACATCTCCATCACCGCCAACCGCCCGGACTGCCAGTCCGTGCTGGGCATTGCCCGTGAGGTGGCTGCCGTTCTGGGCAAGCCCCTGCACATGCCCGCCATGGACTACAAGGCTGTCTGCGAGCCGGATGCGCCCATCACCGTCAAGGTGGAAGCGCCCGATCTGTGCCCTCGCTATATGGCACACTATGTGCGCAACATCCGCATGGGCGAGTCTCCCCGCTGGATGAAGCGCCATCTGGCTCTGTGCGGCCTGCGCTCCATCAGCAATGTGGTGGATATCACCAACCACACCCTGCTGGAAATGGGCCAGCCCATGCACGCCTTTGACCTGAACAAGGTGGCCGGCCGCACCATCGACGTGCGCCGTGCCCACGAGGGTGAGAAGATCATCACCCTGGATGAGAAGGAGTTCACCCTGAACCCCAACAACCTGGTCATCTGCGACGCCGAGAAGCCGGTGGCTCTGGCCGGCATCATGGGCGGTGCCAACTCCGGCATGGACGAAAACACCACCAGCCTGCTGTTCGAGTGTGCCACTTTTGCCCGCGACTGCGTGCGCAAGACCAGCCGCGCTCTGGGCCAGAACAGTGATTCTTCTGCCCGTTACGAGAAGGGCGTGGACCGTCATTCTCCGGAGCTGGGCCTTGCCCGTGCCCTGCACCTGATCCAGGAGCTGGACTGCGGCGACATCACCACGCTGGAGTATGACCTGACCGACGGCCGCCCGCTGGAGCGCAAGCACATCGTGACTACCCCGGCCAAGATCTGCGGCGTGCTGGGCATCACCGTGCCGGACCAGACCATGATCGATATCCTGCAGCGTCTGGAGTTCACCGTGGACGTGCAGGCTAACGGCAGCTGGGATGTGTCCGCCCCGCTGTACCGTGAGGATGTGGAGAGCTTCCCGGACCTGGCCGAGGAAGTCATCCGCGAGTACGGCTACGACCACATCGTGCCCACCTTCCTGAACACCGCAGCCGTGACCAACGGCGGCCTGAACTACGACCAGAAGCAGCAGCTCAAGGCCAAGCGCCTGCTGGCAGCGCAGGGCTTCTACGAGGCTTCCACCCTGGCCTTCTACTCCACCGCAGAGTTCGATATGCTGCACCTCCCGGCAGAGGATGAGGCCCGCAAGGCTATCCGCATCCTGAACCCCATCAGTGAGAACCTGTCCATCATGCGCACCCTGCTGGCTCCCTCCATGCTGAACGTCATCGTGGACAACCTCAAGAAGGGCAACGCGGAGGGCCGCCTGTTCGAGATGGCCCCGGTCTATCTGGCCAAGGAACTGCCCATCAAGGAGCATCCGCACGAGCGCCAGACCCTGTGCCTGGGTGCCTTTGGCCCGGAGGAGGACTTCTTTACCGTCAAGGGCGCATTGGAAGCACTGGCAGACTGCTTCGGCCTGCACTTTGAGTACAAGCGCGAGACCACCCCGTGGCTGCACCCTGGCATCAGCGCCGCTGTGTATTGCAACGGCAAGCGTCTGGGCGTGTTTGGCAAGCTGGCCAACGAGATCAACGCCGAGCTGGAGATCGCAAAGGACCAGAAGGACAGCCAGAACATCTATCTGGGAGAGCTGGATTATGAGGCTCTCATGTCCTGTGTGGAGGGTGAGCTGCGCTATCAGCCGCTGAGCCCCTATGCACCGGTCAAGCGCGACCTGGCACTGGTCTGCGACGAGGCCGTTACCTGCGGCGAGATCCAGGAGACCATCCAGAAGGCCAGCCCGCTGGTGAGCGAGGTCAAGCTGTTTGACATCTACCGTGGTGCAAACCTTGGCGAGGGCAAGAAGAGCATGGCCTTCAGCCTGTCTCTGTCTGATCCCAAGAAGGAAGTCTCTGCCGAAGAAGCAGAGCGCGCCGTCAAGAAGATCCTTGGCAACCTGAAGTTCAAGCTGGGCATTGAGATCCGCTGAACTCTCTATATAAAGTAATATAATGGAAGGGCCGCCTGTGCAACCATGCACAGGCGGCTTTTTGCATGGCAGGATACAAGAAAATGAAGGAATCTCAGATTTTCCTCAAAAAACTTGCCGAAAAGTGTTGACAGAAGGCGGGAGGTGTGGTATTATACTTGAGCGCCAAGCACTGAGACAAAAGAATGACTTCTGAAGTCTCGGCATGAAGCCTTTGAAAAGAACCAATAGACGTTCAAAAACACCAGCTGACACTGAGATGTTGAGAATGATCCAAGTTCAGAACGCTCAAAAGCCTCGAAAAAAAAGAGCTTGACAAAAAACCGCTTCTGTGGTAAAATAATCAAGTCGTCAGCTGCAAGGCTGAGGCGCACAGGACCTTGAAAATTGAACAATATCGAAAAACTTGTAACGGAACCTATTTTCG
>OOBW01000200.1_pt1 | contig 57926 bp, 50 predicted proteins | sample 1671701 | NCBI WGS metagenome assembly OOBW01 (sample SAMN06348183, study PRJEB24527) | human gut metagenome | biome: human gut; feature: ankylosing spondylitis patient; material: feces | host: Homo sapiens | place: China | collected 2015-10 | reverse complement strand
CAGATGATATCTATAAATTTGCCCAAGAAAGTGATGAAATAGTACCGAGTAAATATGAAAAAATTCTTCAGGCTAATGGCATAGAATGGAATTATGATTCCATGATAAAAGCCGATGTTTCTGTATTAGATGCTCAATGTATATTGGCTTTACTGATAGCTTCTTTTAGGGCAGAGCGCTTTTGTGATGGTGCGTTATTAGAATTTATCAAAAGTGGCGCTGTTACAAGATGGCTGAAACGTTTGCAGGAGCTTGATGAGGCATAAAAATATATCCTTCCTCCCCCCAAATTCCCTCTCGCCCTACCCGAATTCACGCTTTCGGGTGGGGCGCTTTTCTTATTTTCAAGTTAAAATATAATCAGGAAAACAACTGCCCGTAACGCAGATGGCAGGAATAGGAGGGATGGATATGCAAAAGAAAATATTCTTAAGCGCAGCGCTTGGTCTGGCAATATTTGCCAACACTGCCTTTGCCGAGGTTAATACAGATTATTTAGCCAACGAGCTCAGGTCTTATCCCGGATGGCCGCTGGAGGTATATTGCAACGCAACCGATGTTAATGTCAGAACACAGCCTAACACCGATTGTTATGTTATCACCATGCTGCAAAAGGGAGATAAATTTTATGTAAGCAGAGTTGTAGATGTAGTAAACAGTGAATACAAATGGCTTCTTGGAACTACTGAAAAGGGCCATGTTGGTTTTATGGCAAGCAAATATCTTGATACAACCCCGAGAGCTGCCAGCGCAGCAGGACGCTTTAATGCTGCCTTGGAAGCAGATTGGATTATGGACCCGGAAATTTTTGCTTCAGGTGCCTATTACCCGGGGCCTGTGGAAAAGAATACGGATGATACTATCTCCTATGCTGATAAAAAGATGCAGGTCGGACCGCGTCTGTTTTATATAGATTCAGCGAGAAACAAAGTGAATGAAGTGAAGGTTAATAAACTTCATGGCAGTATGGCAGGCTATGCTGTCGGTCAGCAGCTTGACACAGACGGGCAGATTGCTCTGGCCGGTTACCTGAAAATGAATGGCTGGGAGGACGATCATATGGGTGTGGGCATTTCGGATACGCATCATATGATCGGTTGGGTAAAATATGCATACAACGCAAGGGGGCAAAAATGCCTGCATAAGAGCTTTTATGTAAAGTTGGATTCTCGTGATGTGATTGCAGAAATTATTTACTGCGAAAGTGATGTTCATTTAGCAAACTAGTGGAGAAAGCAAATTTTGCTGAAACATCTTTTGACAGGAGGTGGCGTAATGAAGCGGAAGCTGTTTAAGAGCATGTGGCTGGCAATGCTTCTGGTGGCGTTTGCCGGTTACGGCACAGAGCAAAATGCCGTATTACCGCAGATGGATTTGCCTAAGGCAGAGGCCGCTGCTAAAGCAGCGCCGGCCTATGAGCAGGAATATGCAAAGGTTGTAGACAGCGTTTATGAATTTATCGCTGAAGGTACGAGTGATAACCTGCCGGAGCAGGGAAGAACAGGCATCTGCGAGGTGCGGGATTTCGCCAGCCGGGAGGCAGCCCTGCAGCAGCTTGGCTACACGCTGCAGGATATCAGCGGCGACGGTGTTCCGGAGCTGCTTATCGGTTGGATTAGCCAAAAGCGCGGCGTGGGACATTATGGTAAGGAGATTTATGCGATTTACACCTTTGCGGACGACAGAGTGAAATATGTTGCGGAGGGCTGGAGCCGCAGCAGTCTGCAGCTTATGGCAAATGACAATCTGGTGACACGAGGCGGCACCGGCATTTCGCATCAGGTGCTTGCTGTGGAGCATTTGCAGCCTGACGGCAACATTGGCTGCTATGAGCTTTATTTTACCTGGCCGAAGGATGACGGCCTTGGCGTTTACCGCAACATGAGCTGCAGAAGTGAGGCAGATGCTGCGCAGGAAACAGATATGACTGTGGAAGAGTTCAATGAAATGAGGTCTGAATACGCTAATAACAGTGTTGAGATTGAATTTTTGCCGTTGAAGGACTTTAAAAAGCAGGGCTTTAAGGGCCTGATGAGGCAGTATCTTTCTGCAGGAAGGTGAATAAAAGGGCTGATGTGATGAGCCTGAAATATGATGGCAGTCGGAATTTAACCGGCTGCCGTTTTTTTGAGGTGAAATAAGGCGAATTTTATAGTATAATATACATAGCTGTAACTGATATACGCTTATACCGGCTTTATATCAAATATTTTTATGAGGTGAATTAATAATGAGCAATGAATTAACCGGACGTAATGTAGGAAAAACCTGTCGCGTACACTATAAAGGTACCTTTAATGACGGCAAGCAATTTGATTCTTCTTATGACCGCGGCGAGCCGCTGGAATTTGTTTGCGGCGCAGGCCAGATGATTAAAGGCTTTGATGCAGCTGTTGCAGACCTGGAGGTAGGCGCTGAGGTTGACATCCATCTGCTGCCTGCAGAAGCATATGGCGAGGCTGACCCGAAGGCTATCTTCACCATGCCGATTGCCCAGCTGCCGGGTTCCGAAAACCTGACCGTTGGCCAGAGAGTTTACCTGCAGAACCAATTTGGTCAGCCCGTACCTGTACTGGTAACCGAAAAGGATGATACCAATATCACCTTTGATGCTAACCATGAAATGGCTGGTAAGGAACTGAACTTCCATATTGAGCTGGTAGAGGTAAAATAAAGCTTCAGTCTTGTTTGCGATAAAATATTACTTGCTCTTATAGTCTATGGAATTTGCTGTATGAATATGTTATAATAGCATATTCATAGGTGCAACTAATATTTGGGAGTGTATATTTTGGAATATAAAATTGTTATGCCCAGTGGTATTGTTTTTGACTTCAGCAACATGGTTGGAGCGGGCAGACTGCAAGCGCAGGAAGTGGAGCAGGCACTGCAGCAGCAGGGAGCCGCAGCCGAAAAGGCTGTGTGCGAGCTGCGAAGTACCGGTTTTTCCAAGAAGCATTTATCTAAGGACGGCACGCCGGAGCATGTTTACTTTCCGCGGATGCCATATATTGCTGACGGCAACCCCAATACGGAGCAGTCGATTATCAAGCTGATGCGCTACAGCAAGCATCTGCGCAGTAAGGATGTCGTAATCTTTTTGGGCGTTGGCGGCTCCTACCTGGGCAACAAGGTGCTGTTTGATGCCTTTGGCGGTTATCATTGGAATACCAGTGAAACACTGCGCCAAGGCCAGCCCTGCATTTATTTTTCCGGCAATAATCTTGATCCGGTGGACTGCAACAGCTTGCTGTTCAAGATGCGCCGTATGGCTGGAGTAAGTGCGCAAGAAGGCAAGAAGCTAAAGATTATGCTGGTGCCGATTTCTAAATCCGGTACTACGCTGGAAACAATTTCTGCCTTTACGTATTTCTATGCTAATCTGTCTCAAAACGCAGATATCGACCTTGACTGCACGGTAGTTACTGATTTAAAGGCTCCGGTGGAAAATGCGCCGCTTTTGCAGCTGGCGGAAAAATTTGGCTGGGAGCGCTTTGACATCAAGGATGGCATTGGCGGACGCTTCTGCATTATGACTGACCCGGGACTCGTAACGATGGCCGCCTTGGGCGGTGATATTGAGGAGTTTTTGCGCGGTGCGCGTGATATGGATATCTATTGCCAGCAGGCAGAGCTTGCAGAGAATCCTGCACTGCTCAACGCCTTGCTGAAATTCATGGCCTATGAGCGCGGACGCGATATTGAAGTGTTCATGCCGTACAGCATGCGCCTGAAATCCTTGAGCGAATGGTATGTGCAGCTGCTGGCGGAATCGCTTGGTAAGCGCTGCAACCGTGAGGGTGAAATTGTTCACTACGGCAGAACGCCGATTGTTGCTGTCGGTACAACGGATATGCATGCACAGACGCAGCAGCATCAGGACGGCCGTCTGAATAAGGTGGTGCAGTTTCTGGAGGTTGCCAACCCCGAGGAAGAGGCAATTTTGCATAATCCCTTTGCCAATGTACCGTTTTTCGACAAGTACGAGGGAATGGATATGGCGAAGGCTCTTAAAGCGGCGCTGAATGCCAATGAAGCGGCGCTGACGGGTGATAACCGTTACAATGCACGTTTTACGCTGCCGAAGCTGAATGAGTATTATCTTGGTCAGCTGATGTACTTTTTGATGCTGACGATTGCTTACGAGGGCGAGCTGGCGGATGTGGATGCATTTGACCAGCCCGGCGTAGAGGTTTATAAGAAATTAATGAAGGCTCAGCTGTAAAATTTAAAATGGCAAAAAAAGTAGACGGTGTGTGCTCAAAAAGCACACACCGTCTTTTTGCTTTGTATTGAATTCACCGTTTACCTGTAAACAGCAGCTTTGCCGTACTGCATTTTTCAAACGCTTTCGTCAGCAGGATGCTGAGGACTAGCGAGCCGAGCACCAGCAATACGTAGGACAATGCTACCTTTTTAACGGTCATGATAATGCCGAAATGGTTATAGGCGCTGCTGAGCCAGTCCAAAAGCAACGGATGCACAAAGTAGATGAGCATGGAGTAGGCGGAAAGAATGCTGATGGCTTTATAGAGGAGGTTGGCGAGGGAACCCCTCTCAGTCACCTTGCGGTGACAGCTCCCCCCAAGGGGAGCCTCTGTATGTGATGCTGCTTGAGGGATAGATTGCAGTGCATTGGGAGCCTCTGTATGCGATGCTGCTTGAGGGATAGATTGCAGTGCATTGGGAGCCTCTGTATACGATGCTGCTTGAGGGATAGATTGCAGTGCATTGGGAGCCTCTGTATGTGCTTTTGCCTGCGCTCTGCGCTCCAGCCAGTCCAGTGCCAGGCAGAAGAAGAGCAGCGAGCCTACAGTGTAGCAGAGTCCCTGCGGGCTGAGCTGGTGATAGGTGTTGGCCAGATCAATCAGCGTGTAGCCTTTGACAGTAACTGCCTCGTAGCAGCTTTGCACGTCCCAGGCCACGCTTGCAGCAAAACTTACGCATACTATGGCGCTGTATTTGCGCAGGAGGGCGATGAATTTTTGCCAATAGCAGGCTGCCAGGCCGCCGCTTATAAAAATAAGCAGATAATGCAAGGGAAGATAGTTGAGGCGATAATCAAAGAAATTTTTAGCCAGGACGCTCCAACCCGCTGTATTCAAGCCGGGATGTGTTGTCCACCAGTTGAAAGCAAGCTGGAAAATGAATAAAAGCACTAGCATAAATGGTATGCTTTGGTGTATAATTATACGCAGAAGTTGGCGCCAGAGCGGATAGCTTGCATAAAACCACAGCAGGATGACCATAAAATACAAATGGTAGCAGCCAAGGCCGAAGAATAATACATAGGCCACATGCAACGGATTCCAGCTGACGAAGCCCGGTGGCAGAATCAGCCAGAAGTAAAGCATGTAAAAAAGCGACCAGCTGAGATAGGGCAGGCCTGCTCCCCGCAGACGCTTCTTCATAAAGTCGATATAGTTCAGCCGACTGCCGCTTAATAGGCCTTTATCCGTGCAGGCCAGGCCGTAGCCGGAGATAAAGAAAAAGGAGGGGACACTGTAACGGCTTAAAATCTCCAGTAATAAGTAAAGAGTAAAGTTGTTGGGGGCAAGTGCCAGGCTGCCGATATGAATACCGATGACGCCAAGCATGCAGATGCCACGCAGATTATCTATAATGGTGTTTCGCATAAGTACCTCGCTAATTTTTAATCTTCTTTATTATACTATAAGTAAAAAAATCCTGCCAAGATTTTACCTCGAAATATTTGACGTATTCTTCATTAAGGTGTAAAATATATACAATCAATTTGCACCTTTAAATTGGTCCTGTGAGACTGCAAGGTATAAGTTATTATGAAACCTAAGGCCTTTTTGCACCATCATGGGATGAGAAGGCCTTTTATTATGCAATTTTATTATAAAAAACAGGAGGTAAAGCTAATGGCTAAATCAAATGTATCTCTGGGTGGCAGAGATATACTGGATCTGGAAAGCCTCAGCGTTGAGGAAATCGAGCTGGTTTTGAAAACCGCTGAGGAAATGAAGAAGATTATGAAGAGGGATATCAAAAAGGTGCCCTCACTGCGCGGTAAATCTATCATCAATCTGTTCTATGAGCCCAGTACACGTACCCGTACATCCTTCGAGCTGGCAGGCAAATATCTGGGTGCCGATGTAGTAAACATCACTACATCCTCTTCCAGTGTTGTCAAAGGTGAATGCCTGCGCGACACCATCCTGACTGTACAATCCATGGCTTGTGATGCGATTGTTATGCGTCACCCCATTGAAGGCGCTGCAGCATATGCTGCTAAGGTTGCAGACCCTGTAATTATCAACGCCGGCGATGGCGCACACGCACATCCTTCTCAAGGCTTCCTGGATATGTTTACTATCCGTGAGCAGGGCAAAAACCTGAAGGGTTTGAAAATGGCAATTATCGGCGATATTCTCTACAGCCGTGTTGCCCGCACCAATATTGCTGCCTGGACCAAAATGGGCGCTGAGGTACACGTTGCAGGTCCTATGACTCTGCTGCCGCACGACATCGCTTCTCTGGGCGTTACCGTACACAAACGCGTTGAAGAAGCAATCGAAGGCGCTGACGTAATCGATATCCTGCGTATTCAGCTGGAGCGTCAGCAAAAGGGCCTGTTCCCGTCTCCGCGTGAATATGCACGTATCTTCGGTATTAACGAAAACCGCCTGAAGCTGGCTAAGCCTGACGTAACCGTGCTGCATCCCGGCCCGATGAACCGTGGTCTGGAAATCTCCTGGGAGGTTGGTTACTGCGATAACGCCGCAATCCGTACTGAGGTACAAAACGGCGTAGCTGTACGTATGGCACTCTTATTCTTGACTTTGACAGGAGGTAAACACATTGAAAACATTGATTAAAAACGGCAGGGTAGTAGACCCCAGCCAAAAATTAGATGCTGTAATGGATATCCTCGTTGAGGATGGCAAAATTAAAGCTTTGGGCAAGGATATTGCCGAAGCAGCTGACGAGGTTTTTGATGCAACCGGCCTCGTAGTAACTCCCGGTCTGATTGACGTACACACTCATATGCGTGAGCCCGGCCTGGAAGCTAAAGAAGATATTATCAGCGGTACCAAGGCTGCTGCTGCCGGCGGTGTAACCACCGTTGCCTGCATGCCTAATACCAAGCCTGTCATTGATACCTCCATCGTAGTAAGCGGTATTAAAGAACGCGCTCGCGAGGAAAGCTACGCTAACGTTGAAGTTATCGGCGCAATCAGCAAGGGCGAAAAGGGCGAAGAGCTGGCAGAGATGGGCGACATGGCAGAAAAAGGCGCTATGGGCTTCTCCGATGACGGCCACTATGTAAAGAGCTCCCGTCTGATGGTGCTGGCTGCCAAATATGTAACTGCTTTCGACAAACCTTTGCTGTGCCATGCGATTGATCCTGAGCTGGATTCCGAAGGCTACATGCATGAAGGCGCTGTTTCCGCTCGTATCGGCGTTCCGGGCGTACCGGCAATCAGCGAGGATATCGCTGTTGCACGTGACTGCATCATCGCTGAATACACCGGCGCACATGTACATATTTGCCACGTTGCCTCCAAGGGTGCTATCGATATCATCCGCCAGGCTAAAAAACGCGGCGTAAATGTTACCAGTGAAGTAACCGTACATCATCTGACTCTGACTGATGAGGCTTGCGCAAATTACAATTCCGCAACCCGCGTTAACCCGCCGCTGCGCAGTGCAGACCACGTACAGGCTATGCGTGAGGCTGTCCTGGACGGCACTGTTGATGCAATCGTTACCGACCACTCCCCGCACGCACCGGAAGAAAAGGATGTTGAATTCCGTTATGCTCCGAACGGCTTCTGCGGTCTGGAAACCTCTCTGGCAGTAATGCTGACTGACTTATATCACACCCATGTATTTGATTTGAATACTATTATCAGCAAAATGAGCTGCGAGCCTGCTAAGCTGTTCAAGCTTGCCGGCGGTACTCTGAAAGAAGGCAGCGTTGCTGATATCACTATTATGGACCTGAATAAAAAATGGACTGTTGACAGCTCCAAATTCTATACCCGCGGCAAATTCACCCCGTACGAAGGCAAGGCTTGCACCGGCAAGGCTGTTGCCACTATGCTGCACGGTAATTTTGTAATGAGGGATGGTGTAGTATGCACGAAAAAGTAAGAAAAGGAAAATTAGTTTTAAAAGACGGCAGCGTTTTTGAAGGCACTCTGTATGGCGGCAAACGCAATGCTGTAGGTGAGGTTGTATTCACCACCGGCATGAGCGGTTACCAGGAGACCTTGACCGACCCATCCTTCTGCGGTCAGATTGTAGTAATGACCTATCCGCTGGTAGGCAACTATGGCTGCAACCCGCTGTTTAACCAAGGCAAGAAATGCTTCTTCCAGGGCTTCGTAATCGGCGAGCTGTGCGATTGCCCCAGCAACTGGCGCAATGAGCAGAGCCTGGAGGACTTCCTGATTGAACAGGATATCCCGACCTTAGCAGGTGTCGATACACGTGCTATCACCCGTAAAATCCGTAATCACGGCGTACTGCAGGGCGTAATCGTTCCGGCAGAAATGCCTGATGATGAAGTACAGAAGCTGCTGGCTTTACCGGCAGTACACAACCAGGTTGAGCAGGTTACTACTCCCGAGGTTTACACTATGGGCGAGGGCAAGCTGCATGTAGCTGTTATGGACTTCGGTATTAAACGCAATATCCTGAAATCCATTGAAGCTTTTGGCTGCCGCCTGACAGTATTCCCTGCTTCCGCTACCGCAGAAGAGGTACTGGCATGCGATCCGGACGGTATCTTTCTGTCCAACGGCCCCGGCGACCCGAAGGATTTGCCTGAGGTTATTGAAAACATTAAGAAATTAATCGGCAAGAAACCGATTTTCGGTATCTGCCTCGGTCATCAGCTCATGGCTTTGGCTAACGGTGCTGATACCTATAAAATGAAATTCGGCCATCGCGGTATCAACCAACCGGTAAAATACCTGACAACCGGCCGCATCTACATCAGCGCCCAAAACCATGGTTATGCTGTAGATGAAAAATCTCTGGAAGGCAAGGGCATCAACATCAGCCATATTTCCATGAACGACGGTACTATCGAAGGCCTGGAATACACCAAGCATCCTACCTTTACCGTTCAATATCATCCGGAAGCCTGCCCCGGCCCTGGTGATCATGATTATTTGTTTAAACATTTTGTTGATATGATGGAGGGTCGTTAATTATGCCGAAACTTAAAGATGTTAAAAAGGTTCTCGTTATCGGCTCCGGCCCTATTATTATCGGTCAGGCAGCAGAGTTTGACTATGCAGGCACCCAGGCTTGCCGTGCTCTGAAGGAGGAAGGCCTGGAGGTTGTACTGATTAACAGTAACCCTGCAACTATTATGACTGATGTGCATGTGGCTGACCGTGTATATGTTGAACCTATCAGCGTTGAATTCATTGAAAAAATTATCAAACGTGAGCATCCTGATTCCCTGCTGGCAACACTTGGCGGTCAGGTTGGCCTGAACATGGCTATGAAACTGGAAGAGCAAGGCATTCTGAGCAAATACAACGTTCGTCTGCTGGGCACTCAGATCAGCGCTATCAAACGTGGTGAAGACCGCGAAATGTTCAAGGAAACTATGGAGAAAATCCATCAGCCGATTCCTGAAAGCACTATCGTAGAAACCATTGAAGCTGCTTGCGATTTCGGCAAGGAAATCGGCTATCCGCTGATTGTCCGTCCTGCGTATACCCTCGGCGGTACCGGCGGCGGTATTGCTGAAAACGAGGAAGAGCTGATTGATATCGTGCAAAAGGGCCTGGGCTACAGCCCTATCGGTCAATGCCTGATTGAACGCAGCATCGCCGGCTGGAAGGAAATCGAATACGAAGTAATCCGCGACGCTGCTGATAACTGCATCACTGTCTGCTCTATGGAAAACCTGGATCCTGTTGGCGTACACACCGGTGACTCCATCGTTGTGGCTCCGGCACAGACTCTGAGCGATAAAGAAGTACAGCTGCTGCGTCAGGCTTCTATCGATATCGTACGTGAGCTGGGCGTAGTTGGCGGCTGTAACGTACAGCTGGCTCTCGACCCGTACTCCGAAAACTACTATGTAATCGAAGTTAACCCGCGTGTAAGCCGTTCTTCCGCACTGGCTTCCAAAGCTACCGGTTATCCGATTGCTAAGGTTACCAGCAAAATTGCTGTCGGCTACAACCTGGACGAAATCGAAAACGCTGTTACCAAAAAGACTAAGGCTTGCTTCGAGCCTACCATTGACTATATCGTACTGAAATTCCCGCGTTGGCCGTTCGATAAATTCGTAACCGCTGACCGCACCCTGGGCACTCAGATGAAGGCTACCGGTGAGGTTATGGCAATTGAGCGCAGTTTTGAAGCTTCTATGCTGAAAGCAGTTCGCTGCCTGGAAATCGGCCTCAATCATCTGGAAATGCCTGAGCTGAAGGCTTTGAGCGATGAAGAAATTCATGACCGCATCAAACGTATTGACGACGAGCGCTGCTTCGTTGTTGCTGAGGCTATCCGCCGCGGCATTACTCTGGAAGAGATTCACGATATCACCAAGATTGACCTGTGGTTCCTCTCCAAAATCCAAAACATCATTAAAATGGAAAAAGCTCTGGAAACTCACGAGCTGACTCCGAGCCTGCTGCGTAAGGCTAAGAGAATGGGCTTTGCCGATGCTGTTATCGGTAAACGCGTAGGCAAGACTGAGTTTGAAATCCGCGATATGCGTAAGGCTAACGGCATTCTGCCGACCTACAAAATGGTTGATACCTGCGCTGCGGAATTTGAAGCTGCAACTCCGTATTACTATTCCTGCTACGAAACCGAGGATGAGGTTGAAGTAAGCGACAGAAAGAGAGTAGTTGTACTCGGCTCCGGTCCTATCCGTATCGGTCAGGGCGTAGAATTCGACTACTGCTCCGTACACTGCGTATGGGCGTTGAAGGAAATGGGCTATGAAACCATTATCATCAACAACAACCCGGAAACCGTTTCCACTGACTTCGATATTTCCGATAAACTGTACTTTGAGCCGCTGACTGTTGAGGATGTTCTCAACGTTATCGACAAAGAAAAACCGGAAGGCGTTATTGTTCAATTCGGTGGTCAGACCGCTATCAACCTGGCTGGTCCGCTTTCCCGCGCAGGCGTGAAGATTCTGGGCTCCTCCGTTGACAGCATCGACCGCGCTGAGGACCGTGAACGTTTCGATGAGCTGCTGACAAGCTGCAATATCCCGCGTCCGCAGGGCCACACCGTATTCGATACCGAGGGTGCGCTGGTTGCTGCCCACAATGTTGGTTATCCTACCATGGTTCGTCCTTCCTACGTACTGGGCGGCCGTGCTATGGAAATCGTTTATAACGATGACGAGCTGCGCAACTACATGACCTACGCTGTTAAGGCTTCTCACGAGCATCCGGTACTGGTTGACCATTACCTGCAGGGAACTGAGGTAGAGGTTGACGCTATCTGTGACGGTAAGGAAGTATTAATCCCCGGCATCATGGAACACGTTGAACGTGCAGGCGTACACAGCGGTGACTCCATCGCCGTATATCCGCCGCGCAGCCTGAGCGAGAGTGTTATCCGCACCATTATCGAATACACCAATAAAATGGCTCTGGGCCTGGAAGTTAAGGGCATGATCAACATTCAGTACATCGTTCGTGACGAGCATGTCTATGTAATCGAGGTTAACCCGCGTTCCTCCAGAACCGTACCGTTCCTGAGCAAGATTACCGGCATCTCCATGGTAGACGTTGCTACCAGATGCGCAATGGGCATGAGCCTCAAAGAGCAGGGACTGCAAGCAGGCCTGCGCTTCTTCCCGGACTACTATGCTGTTAAAGCTCCTGTATTCAGCTTCAATAAGATGAGCAACGTAGATATCACCCTTGGACCTGAAATGAAATCCACCGGTGAGGTTATGGCCTGCGACTATCAGTACAGCCGTGCGCTGTATAAGGCCTGCATCGCTTCCGGTATCAATGTACCGCATGAAGGTGCAATCCTGATTACTGTTGCTGATATGGATAAGCCTGAGGCAGTTGCTATTGCCCGCGGCTTTGAAGAGCTGGGCTACACCGTTATCGCAACCGGCGGTACTGCAGAATACCTGCAGCAATACGGTGTAACCGTTGAGGTTGCTACCAAGGTAAGCGAAGGTCATCCGAACCTGATTGATGATATCAAGAGCGGCCGCATCGGTATGGTTATCAATACCACCAACCATGGCCGTGATGCTGAACGTGACGGCTTCAAAATCCGCCGTTCTACCGTAGAGCATGCAATTGCCTGCCTGACCTCTATGGATACTGCACGTGAGCTGCTGAACGTTATGAGCGCAATGCGTCGTCGCAGCGTTGTACGCGTTACCGCTCTGCAGGACCTGACCTGGGAGGATTGATTATGTCTAAAACTATTGCGAGTGCCAAGGTAATTGGTCAACGAGTTTTAAATAGTACGACAAAATTAATAAATGTTTATGCACCGGAAATCGCTGCCGAGGCTGTCCCCGGACAGTTCGTCAACGTGAAGGTGTGCAAAAATACTGCTCCGTTGCTGCGCCGTCCCTTCGGCGTAGCAGGAGTTAACAAGGCTGAAGGCAGCATCACCATGATTTATCGTATCATCGGTGAAGCTACTCATATTCTGGCTGACGTTTGCAGCGGCGACGAGCTGAGCATCGTCGGTCCGCTGGGACACGGCTTTGATATGAGCGCCAAAAAACCGCTGCTGATTGGTGGCGGCTTGGGCCTGGCTCCGCTGCTGTTTTTGGCAGAGGGCTTCGGTGAGGGCAATACCGATATCCTGATGGGCGGCCGCAGTGCCGAGGAATTGTTCTGGACCAAGCTTTATGAAAGCCTCAGCAAAAATATTTACCTGACCACCGATGACGGCAGTGTCGGCACTAAGGGTACTGTAATGGCCCTGCTGCCGCAGCTGTTGAAAGAGGGTGGCTATGACTGCGTATACGTTTGCGGTCCTGTACCGATGATGCGCGCAGTTGCTAATGCCTGCTTAGAAGCTGGCGTAAAATGTCAGGTATCTCTGGAAAAATACATGGCCTGCGGTCTTGGTGCGTGCCTGTCCTGTGCCTGCGAAGGCATCGGCAAGCGCATCAAGGTCTGCAAGGACGGCCCGGTATTCTGGGCAGAGGAGGTAGGAGAATGGTAAAAGCATTGTATGATGGCCGTCTGGCAGTTGATATTGCCGGTGTGAAGATGGCTACTCCTGTTACTACCGGCTCCGGCACCTTTGGCTTTGGCCTGGAATTTACCGATTTTCTCGACCTGGAAAAGGTTGGCGCTGTTACTGTAAAGGGTACATCTCTGGAGCCTGCAGCAGGCAATAAGGGCCAGCGCGCGGTAGAAACCCCGTCCGGTATGCTGAACTGCATCGGTCTGGAAAACCCCGGCAGCGAGTACTTCTTGGAGCACACTCTGCCTGAGCTGAAAAAATATAACGTACCTGTGATTGTCAACATCTACGGCCATACCCCCGAGGAATACGGCGCTGTTGCTAAAAAGCTGGATGTAGACGGTGTTGATGCAGTAGAAATCAACATCTCCTGCCCGAACGTCAAAGAGGGCGGTATTGTTTTCGGCACTGTGCCGGAAGCAGCTGCTGAGGTTGTACGTGCTGTTAAGGCCAACACCGGCAAAATGGTTATCGCCAAGCTTTCTCCGAACGTAACTGATATTGTGGTGATGGCGAAGGCTGTAGAAGCAGCAGGTGCGGATGCAATTTCCATGATTAACACGCTGCTCGGTACCAAGATTGATATTGAGCGTCAGCGTCCTGTACTCGGCAACGTAACCGGCGGCCTCAGCGGTCCTGCTGTACGTCCGGTAGCAGTGCGCCTGGTTTATCAGGTAGCACAGGCTGTGCATATCCCCATTATCGGCATGGGCGGCATTATGTGTGCCGAGGATGCAATTGAGTTCATGCTGGCAGGCGCAAGTGCGGTAGCAGTTGGCACCGCAAACTTTGTACAGCCTGATATCGCTGAAACCATTGCCCATGGTATGCTGGCATATCTGGACAGACACAACGCGCAGAATATTTCCGAAATTGTCGGCCTGGCATTACCTGAAGGAAAAAAAAGCATGCCGTTGTTTAACGAAGCTGAATAACGACGATTTATAACGTTATTCTCCGGCGTCTTGGAAAAATATATTTAATAGGGAGATTTTCTCATGCAACATGATGATAGATTAATAGTCGCACTCGACTTTCCTACCTTGGAGCAGGCTAAGGCTTGTGTTGTTGAATTGGGTGACGCAGTAAGCTACTACAAGGTTGGCATGGAGCTTTATTATGCAGTAGGCAGCGAAATCATCCGCTTTTTAAAGGAACAGGGCAAGCATGTTTTCCTGGACCTCAAGCTGCAGGATATTCCTAACACTGTTGCTCATGCACTTACCGTACTCAGTGATTTGGGTGCAGACATGATGAACGTTCATGCTGTAGGCGGCAAAAAGATGATGGCAGAAGCTGTTAAGGCTGTGCATGAGGCTGCTGAGGCAGCTGGCCGTCCGGCACCGAAGCTGATTGCTGTAACCATTCTTACCAGCATGGATGATGAACAGTTTGCAGATTTGAATTATAAAAATACCATTGCCGAGCAAGTTATCAGCCTGGCTAAGCTGGCGAAGGAAGCAGGCATGGACGGCGTTGTTGCTTCTCCTAAGGAAGCTGCAGCTATCCGTGAGGTTTGCGGCCCCGAGTTCTTGATTGTTACCCCGGGCGTGCGTCCTGCGGGCAGCTCTTTGGATGACCAGAAGCGCGTAGCAACACCGGCAGGCGCTCTGCAAAACGGCAGCAGTCACATCGTAGTAGGCAGACCTATTACTAAGGCTGAAGCAAGACAAGCAGCAGCATTGGCAATTGTAGAAGAGATTAAAGGAGTGTAAGCAAATGGCAGTTTTAGAAGAAAAAGATGTTATGAAAATGCTCGAGGAAACCGAAGCAGTTCTCCATGGTCACTTTTTGCTGACCAGCGGTCTGCACAGCCCTATGTATGTTGAAAAATTCAACGTACTGCAGCATCCTAAATATACCGAGCGCCTGTGCCAGGAAATCGCACGTCGTTATGAAAACGACAATGTTGAACTGGTAGTTGGCCCGATGACCGGCGGTATCCTGCTGGCTCACGAGGTTGGCAAGGCTCTGGGCACCCGTGCTATCTTCACCGAGCGTGAAAACGGCAAAATGACTCTGCGTCGTGGCTTCCAAATTCCGGCAGGCACCCGCGTACTGGTTGTTGAAGATATCGTAACCACTGGCGGCAGTGTTAAAGAGGTTATGGAAGTAGTTAAAGAGCATGGCGGCGAGCTCGTAGGCGTTGGCCTGCTGGTTGACCGCAGCGGCGGCAAGGTAGACTTCGGCGTTCGCACCGAAGCTCTGCTGCACCTGAACGTAGAAACCTTTGATCCGGCAACCTGCCCGCTGTGCGCTAAAGGCATACCGTTCACCAAACGTGGCAGAACTGGTAAATGAGACACAGTTTGTCGCAAGCGTAGCGACGCGAGAAACTGAATGTCGAATTATCCTCGCTTGCGACCGAACAGGGAGCAAGAAAGAGGATAAATGACACCCGATTTGTCGCGAGTGTAACGAAGCGAGAAATCGAAATGGCCGCGCTGTCCTCGCTTGCGACCGAATAGGGAGCAAGAAAGAGGGCAAGTAAGCTCCAATTTGTCACGAGCTTTGCGAAGTGAGAATTTGTTGAGCGCGCTATCCTCGAAGAGGGCAAGTAAGCTAATCTAACCTAAATTTCAAAGCACCTGTTTATCAATAAATGATAGGCAGGTGCTTTTCCCTTATATCGCAAATGTTTCCCGTAAAATCACCCTATTTTTAAGGAAAAACTTCACAATATCTTTCCTCTTGACAAAATCTGAAAAATCAGATAATATATATTCGTAAGATTTTTGCACGCCTGCCTGGAGTACGGTCGTCGCAGCGTCATTGAGAACGCCTTATGTATTATTGAGTAGTACATAGGGCGTTTTTTGTTAAGAAGGGAGCTAAAGTAATGCAAACAACCGAAGTAGGTCAAAACAGCGAAATCAAGCAGGTCATCGGCAGCCTTTGCATTATGAACAATAGGTTTATGAATTTTATGCTAGATGACAACAAAAAAGCAGCACAGGTTTTCTTGCGCGTTATCCTGGGAGATGATAAAATTAAGGTGAGAAATGTCAGGATACAGAGCTTTATCCAAAACATCTACGGACATTCTTCGCAGTTGGATATCCTGGCGCAGGATAGCGAAGGACGCTATTTCAACGTAGAGGTGCAAAGAAGCGATGAAGGCGCACCTGCAAGACGCGCCAGATTTTACAGCAGTATCCTTGATACACACTTCCTGCAGCCTGGTAAGCTCTACGAAGAACTGCCGGATACCTACGTAATTTTTATCACAGAAAACGATGTCTTGCACGATAATTTGCCACTGTATAATATCAGGCGCAGAATCGATGAAAATGCAAAATGCTTTGAAGATGGTTCGCGCATTATCTATGTCAACAGCCAGCGTCGAGATAATACAGCGCTTGGTAAACTGATGCAGGATTTATATTGTACAGAGCCAAAGAATCTGCATTATCATGAATTTGTCGAGCGCATGGAGTTTTTGAAATACAGCAAGGAGGGCGAAGAAAAAATGACTGATGTAATTGAAGAATATGCTGCAAGAAAGGCCGAAGCATTAGCGAAAGAAGCAGTGAAAGAAGCAGCGAAAAAAGCTGAAGAAAAAGAGCAGGCAAACAGAATAGAGCTTGCCCAAGGCTTACTGGCTGACGGTATGAGTATCGAGTTCACCGTCCGTCACTCTAAGCTTACAGAAGCAGAGGTACGCGAATTGGCTTCCAAGCTGTCTGCGTAAGCTAAAAGGGTATTACCGCAAAAAAAATACAGTAAGTACAGGCACCTGTTTATCAGCAAAATGATAGGCAGGTGCTTTTTTTGCGCATTTTTTGCTATTTAACATGCTCTTAACATCAGCATAATACTTCCTTAACAATGATATATTATACTAGCATCATAAACCACGAACCCTACTGATAAGGCGCAGAACTTATCGGAAATAAATTTTTTGACGATGGTTGAAGGAGGAAATATATTATGAAATTGAAAAAAATCGCATGTTTAGGTCTGGCAGCTATGGTAGCACTCGGTGCTTTGGGCTGCGGCAGTGATAACAAGGCTGCTGATAACAAAGCAGGCAGCAAGGTTACCGGCAGTGTAACTGGTAGCGGTTCTTCCGCACTTTTGCCGCTGGCAAAGGATGCAGCAAGCAAATTCAAAGCTATTAACCCGGATGTTTCCATCACCCTTAACGGCGGCGGCAGCGGCACCGGTCTGAAACAGGTTGCAGACGGCAGCGTTAACATTGGTAACTCTGACGTACCGGCAGAAAGCAAGCTGAAACCCGAAGTTGCCAAAGGACTTGTAGACCACAAGGTTTGCGTAGTTACCATGGCTCCGGTTATCAACCAAGACCTGGCAGCTAAAGTAAAAAGCCTGACCAAGGCTCAGCTGACTGATATCTTCACCGCAAAGGTAACCAACTGGAAACAGGTTGGCGGTCCTGATGAACCTATCGTTCTGATTACCCGTCCTGCTACCAGCGGCACCCGCGCTCTCTTCCAGGAGTTCGCTCTGGGCGGTGCTAAAGAAGCAACCAACAAATCTCTGGAAACTGATGACTCCGGTATTCTGCTGCAAAGCGTAAAGGATAACAAAGGCGCTATCGGTTATGTTGCTCTGTCCTATCTCGTAAATAACAAGGACGTTGCAACAGTTGCCATCGACGGTGTAGAGCCTACTCTGGACAAAACCTACAACGGCAAATATCCTGTATGGGGTTATGAGCACATGTATACTAAAGGCGAAGCCAAAGGAGCTGTAAAAGCGTTCCTGGACTTCATCCTTTCTGCTGATTATGGCAAGGAAATTGAAAAACAGGGGTATGGCGTTACTGCCAAAATGCAAGTAAAACGCTAAGTCGGACTTCGGATAAGGCGCATCTGCGTCGCGACGACTCCTGACGCAAAGACCCATGTTGTCGCAAGCGTAGCGAAGCGAGAACATGTTGGTCGTGCTAATACCCGAAGGGTGAGGAGTACGAATATGTACGCCGTCGTCGCCGCTCTTCGCATCTGACGCTCTCTGCTTCGCTTAAATTCTAATCTAAAAACAATCTTATAGCTTGAGGAGTTATCTTAAATGCAACAGGTAAATACCAATGCCTATCGGCAAGATACCCTGTGGCGTTATATCATCAGTGGCTGTGGTCTGGCGCTTATCGTTTTGACTATAGCCATTGGTGCTTTTTTATGCTACAAGGGTGTAGGCACATTCACTACATATAATCACAGCATCAGCGAGTTTCTTTTTTCGGCCGATTGGGCGCCGAGTGACAGTGCTGAGGGCGGTGGCAAGGTTGGCGCAGCCATCTTCATCTTCGGTTCGGTTATTACCTGCGCGCTGGCGCTGGCGATTGCTACACCGTTCAGCCTGGCAACCGCAATTTTTATGACGGAGATTTCGCCGGAGCTGGGCAAGCGCTTTGTCCAACCGGCTGTGGAAATTTTTGTAGGCATTCCTTCCGTAGTTTACGGCTGGATTGGCCTGACAATTTTGGTACCGCTGATTAAAAACATTTTTAACCTGCGCTTCGGCTTTTCCGTATTAGCGGCAGGTATTGTGCTGGCGGTGATGATTTTCCCGACCATCACCAGTCTGGCAGCAGATGCACTGCGCAGCATCCCTAAAAGCTACCGCGCTGCTTCTTATGGTCTTGGTGCAACGCGTTGGCAGACTATTGCTAAGGTGGTAGTGCCTGCGGCATTTACCGGTCTGATGACGGCTGTTATCCTGGGCTTGGCGCGTGCCTTCGGCGAAGCGCTGGCTGTAGCGATGGTTATCGGCAAGATGCGTGCCTTTCCGAGCTCGCTGCTTGCTCCGACCAACAATCTGACGGCGGCGATTGCGGCGGATATGGGCGGTGCAATGGAGGGCAGCGAATACAACATCGCCTTGTGGACAATGGCGCTGCTGCTGTTTATCATCTCCCTGGCCTGCATCTTTGCCATCCACTTTTTAACTGCTAAAGGAGGGAAGCAGGCATGAATGACGGTATAGCGCGTGCAAAGTTTATTGATAAGCTGATGACAGCTGTGTTTTATTGCGTAGCAGGCTTCTTTATCCTGCTGCTCGTGGCCTTTGCCCTGTACGTTATCATCAACGGCTTCAAGGATTTCAGCTGGAGCCTGATATCCTTTGAGGGCAGCGGCATCGGTAATTTGTTCTTCAATACTATTTATCTGGTTTTCCTGTCGCTGCTGGTGAGCGTTCCTCTGGGTGTCGCTGCCGGCATTTATATGGCGGAATACGCTAAGCAGGGCAAGTTCACCAAGTTCCTGCGCATGTGTATCGAAACGATGTCCTCACTGCCGTCCATCGTTGTCGGCTTGTTCGGTTATCTGGTATTTATCGTTATGACCGGCTCGCAGTGGAACCTGTTCAGCGGTGCGCTGGCAGTTTCTATCCTCAGTATTCCGCTGATTATGACAGTCACGGAGGATGCCTTCAAATCGCTGCCGCAGGGCTATAAGCGCGGCAGCCTGGCCATGGGCGCAACTCTGTGGCAGACAATTTACAAGGTGCTGCTGCCTGCGTGTCTGCCGCGTATTATGACAGGCGTTATCCTGGCTGCAGGCCGTGGCTTCGGTGAAGCGGCAGCGCTGCTGTATACCGCAGGTATGAGCACGGATATCAACTGGAACAGCTGGAACCTGCTGTCTCCGACCTGCCCGCTGAACCCCTTCCGTCCGGGCGAAACGCTGGCGCTGCATATCTGGGCATCGCGCACCGAGGCTTTGGCAGCCAATGCGGCGCAGATGGCCAACCTTTCTTCAGCAATATTAATGCTGCTGGTGCTGTCCTTTAGTCTGGGCGCACGTTACCTGAGCACTTATTTAGACACAAAAACCGGAGGTAGCAGAAAATGATAAATGATAACGCTGCAACTAAATTTTTAGTGCAGGATCTGGATTTGTATTACGGCAAATTCCAGGCGTTGAAAAAAATAAATCTTGATATTAAGGAAAAGAAAATTACCGCACTTATCGGCCCTTCCGGCTGCGGCAAATCCACCTTTTTGAAAACACTGAACAGAATGAACGACCTGGAAGAGGGCGTGCGCATTGAAGGTAGCATTGCACTGGACGGCAAGGATATTTTTGCGGAGATTGACCCCATCAGCCTGCGTCACCGCGTTGGTATGGTCTTCCAACAGCCTAACCCCTTCCCGAAAAGCATTTATGACAATGTTGCTTACGGTCCGCGTATCCATGGCGTGACGAAAAAGAGCGAGCTGGACGAGATTGTAGAGCGCAGTCTGCGTCAGGCTGCCATCTGGGACGAGCTGAAGGACAGACTGAATAAGAGTGCGCTGGGCCTTAGCGGTGGCCAGCAGCAGCGCCTATGCATTGCACGTACCCTGGCTGTGCAGCCGGAGGTTATCCTCATGGACGAGCCTACCAGTGCGCTGGACCCGATTTCTACAATGAAGATTGAGGATTTGGCGTTGGAGCTGAAGAAGGATTACACCATCATTATTGTTACGCATAATATGCAGCAGGCTGCACGTATTTCCGATAAAACTGCCTTCTTCCTTTTGGGCGAGCTGATTGAGTTCAACGAAACGAAGCAGCTGTTTGCTAATCCGTCTAATCCTAAGACAGAAGAGTATATTACCGGCAGATTCGGTTGATGTAAGGAGAGGCGCGTAAATGCGACACGGAAAGGCTCTCCTAGGGGACAAAGTAAGGTATACTGTCGAAATGCTAATGAGTGCAGTCCCCTCTCAGTCGCCCTGTGGGAGCCAGCTCCCCCCCAAAGGGGAGCCTCTCATGTATCGCTGCTTACTTTGAATTTAAATTTGTTGAGAAAGGAACAATAAAATGACACGTAACAAATTCAACGAGGAGCTGAAGCAGCTGCTCAACAGTGTGCGCGTGATGGGCGTAAATCTGGAGGATACCCTGGATAAGGTTATCGCCAACCTAGAGCAGAAGGATGCAGCCTTGGCACAGCAGATTATCAGCGATGATGATAATTTTGACAACAGCGAAGTAAATATCGAAAAGCAATGCCTGGAGCTTGTGCTGACACAAACTCCGGTAGCAACTGACTGGCGTGAGATTGCCAGCTGCCTGAAGCTAGTGGGCGATATGGAGCGTATTGCGGACCATTGCAGTGATATCAGCCAATATACCTTGAAGCTGATTGAAAAGGAGCCTGTGCCGCTGCCGGATAATTTTATGGCTATGCTGCAGGTTATGCGCCAGATGGTGTACGACAGCATCAGCGCCATCAGCGATAATGATCTGGAGCTGGCTAACAAGGTTATTGCTACCGATGATGAGGTAGACAATTACTTTGCCGAAATGCGTCAGTATCTGACAACCGTAATGCAGCAAAAACCGCAATACGTGCCGCAATATGTGGATTATCTTATGATTGCCAAATATGTGGAGCGCATTGCCGACCATTCCACAAATATCGCCCAATGGGTAATGTTTGTGGTAAAGAACGAACTGAAAAACTGAGCTTTGAATGCCAATCACGCCCTCCGCAGCAATGCGGGGGTTTTTGCTTTATTGCAGCAGTTGTCATAGCAGTGGCAGCAGGCATCACTTTGCGGACTTGTTTTCTATATTCGTTGATTTGTGTTATAATAAAGTGTTAGAGTATTTACGTTCCGGACAGCTTCGGAAAATATTACAGGCTGTGGCTGTTACGATTCAGAAAATAAGATTTTAGAACATATTCAGGAGGGACGCAATGCATATTGACAAACGATTAGAAACTATTGCCAATCTGGTGCCGCAGGGCTGCGTGCTGGCGGACATCGGCACGGACCACGCGTATTTACCCGTGTGGCTGCTGGAAAAGCAAAGAATTGCGCGGGCGATTGCCGGCGATATTGCTGCGGGACCCTGCCAGGCGGCGCGTACTACCGTGGCACAGTTTGGGCAGCATGAGCATGTAGAGGTACGTCAGGGCAGCGGTCTTAAGGTGTTGGCTCCGGGTGAAGCAAATTGTATTGCCATTGCCGGCATGGGCGCTTCTACCATCATCAGCATTTTGGAGAATGACATGGAGGTAGCGCAGAGCGCACAGCTTTTAGTGCTGCAGCCTATGGCCGGTGCCGCATCTCTGCGTGCGTGGCTTTGCAGCCACGGCTGGCAACTGGCTGCCGAAGAGCTGGTGGATGATGCCCCGCATTTTTACGAGATTATCGCTGCTAAGCGTGGTCCTGCGCCTGCCTACAGTGTGGCAGAGTGCGCTGTAGGCCCGCTGCTGCTCGCACAGAAGCATCCGCTGCTGGGTAAACAGCTGGAACGCCAGCTTGCTACCTGCCGACAGCTGTTGGAGAATATGGGACGCAGCGAGCGCGCACGCGCGAGCGAAAAGTATAAGGAAATCGAAGCGTTGAAGGCAGAACTGGAGGTGCTGCAAAATGGCAAGCGTAGTGACAGTAAATAATATCATCAATCTGCTGGACGAAATGGCACCGCCGGAGCTGGCAGAGTCCTGGGACAACGTAGGTTTGATGCTTGGCAGGCGCAATAAGCCTGTACGCAGGCTGCTTTTGGCGCTGGATATGACACAGGAAACTGTGACGCAGGCCTTAGCGAAAAAGGCTGATATGCTTATTACGCATCATCCGGCAATTTTTCATAAGCTGGGCAATGTGACTGATGCCGATTGGCAGCAGGAGCTTTTGCTGCAGCTGGCAGAAAACGGTGTTGCTGTTTACAGCGCGCACACTAATCTTGACTGCGTTGCTAACGGTGTCAACAGCGTGCTTGCCAAAAGACTGCGCCTGCAGGATGCGGATATGCTGGATACTGTCAGCGGACTTGGGCGCATAGGTGAGCTGGAGCAGCCGAGCAAGCTGCATGATTTTGCAGTCTTCGTCAAAAAGGCTTTGCAGGCTGATTATCTTACCGTAGGCGATGCAGGACGCAAGGTTAGGCGTGTGGCCGTCTGTGGCGGTGCCGGTGCCGATTTAATCGGGCTGGCCTTGGCGCAGGGTGCCGATACGCTGGTAACAGGAGATGTGAAGTACCATGAGGCACAGCAGGCTGTTTTCAGCGGTCTGAACATTATTGATGCAGGCCATCAGCCGACAGAGCTGCCGGTGCTTGATGACCTGGCCGACAGATTATCGCTGCGCTTTACGGAAAAGCATTGGGATGTGGCAATTCAGGTAGCACGCGAAACACTGCTGTTGAAGCATATATAGAAAACAGGTGATAGAAGAATGATTAAAGATTTTAAGGCCGGCATCAAGGTGTGCCAGGCAGTTTTGGTAAGGGTACAGAAGGTGGGTAATTCCTCTAACGGCGGTGTTTTTGCCCGCGGTATGCTGGAGGATAACAGCGGACGCATTGCTTTTATCTGCTTTGATGCAATGCTTGTAGACAAGCTGCGCGAGCTGGAAGGCCCGACAGCCTTTATGATGGGCGGTAACGTCGACATCAACAAATTCAATAATGATATGACGCTGCAGGTTGTAATCCAGCGTCTGGAAAATCTGCTGCCGCAGGATGATATCAGCAATCTGCTGCCGCATGGTGATTTTGATGTAGAGGCTTATAAAACCAAGCTGGCCAATTATATCAAGGCAGTACGCACTCCGGGACTGCGTATGCTGCTGGAAACTATTTTCAGCGGTGCAACCTATGAGCGCTTTGTGACTAATCCCGCAGGCATGCGCATGCATCATGCTTATCTGGGCGGTCTGCTGCAGCATTCTGTGGATGTTACCGGTCTGGCAGTGGCCTTGGCCGAGCAGATTGAGGGCGTGGACAAGGATCTGGTTATTGCCGGCGCTTTGCTGCACGACATCGGCAAAATCCGCGAGATTTCCGCGGAAATTGGCTTCCCTTATACCAGTGAAGGACGTTTGCTCGGACACATTACCATGAGCTGCATGATGGTGCAGGAGGCAGCGGCCAAGCTGCGCTTGCCGTCTTCTCGTCTGGAGCAGCTGCAGCACATTCTGCTGTCGCACCATGGCGATAACGAAAAGGGTTCTCCGGTAGCCTGCTCTACACGTGAGGCCTTTGTTGTGCATTACGCCGACGAAATTAACGCCGTAATGAACCAGTTTGACGTGCATGACGGTAAAAGTGCTTGGGAATTCAACCGTATGCTGGGACGCAATATCCTGGTAGACAAGCTGTGAACAGCAGAATAATCCGCGAGACAGTACTGAGCCTGCACGGTCTGAAGATAAAGCTTCGGTTTAAACTGGTCAAAAATATTACGCTGCGCATAAAAGAAACTGGCGACATCTTTCTTACTGCTCCCATAGGAATGAGCGTAAGCGAGGTGCAGCGATTCTTAGAGAGCAGGGAGCAATGGCTGCGCCAAAAGCTGCAGCAGGTACTGCAGGAACAGTTGCAGCAAAAGCAGGAGCCAAAGTACAGCATGGGCGAGCTTCCCTTTGACGGGCAGCATGTGTGGCTGTGGGGCAGGCGTTTGCCGGCGCACTTTTTGCTTAGCAGCAAAAAGCATGGTACCTATGAGGTGCAGGCTGATGCTGTTAACTTTTATTACCGCAGTGAGCTGAATAATGAAGCTAAATGCGCCTTTGTAGAATTCTTCTATAAGCAGGAGTTAGCTGGCAGAGGAGAGCAGCTGCTGCAGGCATGGGAAAAGAAAATGGGCGTGCGTCATACAGGGCTTAAGGTGCATCGTATGAAAACGCGCTGGGGCTCCTGCAACGTGCGCACAGGCAGCATTAATCTGAATACGCTGCTGGCCTGCTGGCCGCAGGAGTGTCTGGAATATATTGTGGTGCATGAGCTGGCGCATTTGCACGAGGCCAATCATTCACCGCGCTTCCATGCGATTGTCGAACGCTATCTGCCAGAGTGGCGTGAGCGCAAAAAAAAGCTGGTAGCCTTTAAGCCGCTTTAATATCTGTCTTAAAACAAAAATTATAAGCATTTTCTGTGACAAATAATGCATTCGCGTTTACGTTTATGATAAAAGCAGTATATATATGTAAATCTTTTGTGAAAGCATACTAAGAAAGCAAGTATTTGTGCTATAATTATAGTAACATCTTGTAGGACTCTGCCGTTTGCTCTGATAAATAAACGGTACGAGTCAGCTTAAAGGCAGGAGTGATGATTATGGCAAAACAGAAAATATTAATTGCTGATGATGAAGCGCAGATTCGCGAAATCTTGCGCATATATTTTGAGAAGGAAGGCTTTGAGGTTATTGAAGCCGAAGACGGTGCTGCCGCAATTTTGAAGGTGCAGTCCGAAAAACCGGATATTCTGCTGCTGGATATTATGATGCCAGTTCTCGACGGTATTGAGGTTTGCAAGCAGGTACGCAAGATGTCGGACCTGCCCATTATCATGGTTACGGCCAAGGATGATGATGATGACCGTATTGCCGGCCTGGAAATCGGCGCTGATGACTATATCACCAAGCCGTTCAATTCGCGTGAGGTAGTAGCCCGCGTGAAGGCTGTGCTGCGCCGTGCAGGCACGCAGGAGAAGAAGGGCGAGGTTTCGCGCATCACCTATCCCGGTCTGATTATTGATATGGACCAGTATCAGGTAACTGCATTCGGCAACAAAATGACCTTTACGACTAAGGAAATGGAGCTGCTGTGGTGCCTGGCATCAAATCCGGGCAAGGCTTTCAGCCGCAACCAGCTGTTGGAAACAATTTGGGGTTACTCCTATTACGGTGATACCCGTACTGTTGATACGCACATCAAACGCATCAGACAGAAATTGAACATTCCGCCTGATTCCAAATGGGATATTACAACTATCTGGGGTGTAGGCTATAAATTCGAACTAAAGGACGAATAACCTATGAAAAAATCCCTAAGCACACGCCTGATGTATAGTTTTATGACTATCATAATTATCGTCGTTGTGGGGATTACAGCAGGCATATCTTACCTGATTGCCGACTACTTTTTTCAGATGAAGGAGCAGGAGCTGGCCGAAAAGGGAAATGAGATGGGGGAAACAATTGAAGCCTTCATCCGCCTGCATGACAGGGATATGCTTTATCGTTATATTTTAGCTGTAGATAAGCTGGTTGGCGCACGCATCTGGCTGTTTGATGATAATTACGAGCTTTTGGCGGCCTCTAATTGCGAAAATTTACAAGAGACCGGAGAAAATGCTTCTATGAAGGATTTTCTCAAGTATGGTGCTCCTTCGCGGCAGGTGCTGCAGGAGAGCGTCAGAAAACTTGATCAAGATATGAAGAGCAGTAATTTATCGTATCGCATTAAAGTGATACTGAATGATGTTTATGCCGGGAAGTCCTTCAAATCGCAGATTTATCATCCGTATTACAAGGAGCAGGTGATTCTGGTTGGTGTTCCGTATACCTTTGGTAACGGGCACACAGGCGCTATTTTAATGATTGAACCCTTGAGCGGTTTCGAAAAATTCTTGCGAAATGTTTATATTTATATTATGATTGTAGGTATCATTGCCATTATTTTCAGTCTGTTTCTGGTCAAACGTCTGTCAGGTCTGATTATCCGCCCTGTGTTGGATATGAAGGACAATGCGCAGGCTATGGCTTCGGGAGATTATTCCCGCAGACTGCAGGTGCATGGCGATGATGAGATTGCCGAGTTGGGCAATGCGCTCAATTCCTTAGGCAAGGATTTGGGTGATTACATTGCCAAGATGGAACGGACGGAAAAAATCCGCCGCGATTTTGTGGCCAATGTATCGCATGAGCTGCGGACACCGATTACGATTATCCGTGGCTACAATGAGGCAATTTGTGACGGTATGGTAACGGATACTGATCTGATTCAGCGTTACCGTGGCCTGATAAATGAAGAAACAGTCCGTCTGGAGCGTATGGTACGCGAGCTGCTGGATATCAGCAGACTGGAGTCCAGCGACCCGCTGACTGTGAGCAACATGGATGAGCTGCCGCTGGCCGGTATCATCCGTAATGTCGCCGAAAAATTATCGGTGCGCTGCGTGAAGAATAATGTTACTATTAATGTTCATGCCGACGATAATATCAAAATTTTGGGCGACGGAGACCAAATGGTACAGTTAATAATGATTTTGTGCGATAATGCCTTGAAATATTCGCCGGAAAATGGTACTGTATCAATAGGTGCGAATAAGCTCGATGATGGCAGCGTGCTTGTAACGGTTTCCGACCAGGGCAAGGGTATTCCCGAAGAGGATATTCCCTTTATCTGGGAGCGTTTTTACAAGGTTGAAAAATCGCATTGCCGCAGTGTTCCGGGAACCGGTCTGGGACTTGCTATTGCCAAAGAAATTATTCGTGTCCACGGCGCCAGTGCCGAGGTAATCAGCAAATGTGGTTCTGGTACCACATTTGAAATAAAATTTCCAAAGGATAAGGTAGTATGATTTTAAAGTATGTTTGCCCCGATTACAGAGTAAAAAGTTTATTTGACATTTCCGCAAAATGGCTGAAGCGCAATGGCTACACCAAAATTGTTGTTGATATTGACAATACGCTGCTGCCGCGCGACAAGAACCTGGTAGGCCCTCGTGCTATGACCTGGATTCGTCAGCTGCATCAGATGGGTATCAATGTTGCATTGATTTCCAATAACGGCGGTGACCGTATTAAAGGTATCACCCGTCAGACCGGTCTTGGTACCATTATGCGTGCCGCTAAGCCTTTGCCGATGGCTTATAAGCAAATTACTAAAGCTATGGGCGGCGGTAAAATTCTTTTTGTAGGCGACCAGCTGTTGACCGACGTTTTAGGCGCTAAGGTTACCGGTCATCCTGTAGTTTTTGTTGAGTCCTTAGGCGGCAAGGAGCATTTCATTACCCGCTGCACCCGCAAGCTGGAGAAATTCTTCCTTGGTCGCCTGCACAGCAATAATATGATGCCTAAGGAGCGCGTATTATGAAAATAGCTTTGCTGCAGCTTGAAGTTCTGGAAAAGAATAAAGCGGCTAATGTAGCCCATGGTCTGCAGCTGGCAGCGGAGGCTGCCAAGGAGCATGATTTGCTGGTGCTGCCAGAAGTGTGGACAACAGGCTACAGCCTGGGACACCTGGAGCAGGAGGCCGAAACGCCGGCTTCGCCTGTGCTGGCGCAGCTTGCTGAGATTGCACGCAATGAGCAGTGTGCTGTTCTTGCAGGCTCGGTACCGATGCGTCATGCCGATGGCAAGATTTACAATACCTCTGCGGCTATTAATAAAAACGGTGAAATCGTCAATCTTTATGATAAGGTGCATCTTTTCGGCCTTTTCCATGAAGAGGATTTCTTTGCTCCCGGCAATAATTTTCAAGCCTTTACATTAGATGGTCTGTGCTGCGGCTCGACTATCTGTTACGATTTGCGTTTCCCCGAGCTTTTCCGTCATCTGGCTCTGCAGGGAGCACAGCTCATTTTCTGCCCGGCTGAATGGCCTGAAGCAAGGGGAGATATCTGGCGCTTGCTGGCGCAGGCACGTGCTGCTGAAAACCACACCTTTGTGGTTGCCGTTAATTGTGCGGGCAGCTTTAAGGGTGCGCCGTTTTACGGTCATTCGATGGTTGTTGCGCCCAGCGGCAAGATTCTTGCCGAAGCAGGTATGCAGGAGGAGGTTCTTTCCTGCGAAATCGATTTGGCAGATGTTGCGAAGGTACGCAGCAGGCTTAATGCTTTAGCTGATGTACGCAAGGAGCTGATTCAATAGTGAATTACCGAAATTTGCTGGCCGGCCTGGCGGCCGGTCTGCTTTTCTATGCCCAGACGGGAGCGGAGCTTGCTTTGGCTTCCGTGCCTAAGGATGCGCCGAAGGATATCAAGTATATTCTTGGTTTTTACTATGGCAACGGCGAAAATATTCTTATCCGTGAGAATAACGGCCGTCTGGAGCTGTTGTACCGCACTGCATTGGAGGACAAGTCCTTTGCTGCGGCCAATCTTTATCCGCTCAGCAAGGTGCATTTTGATTCCTACACTTTGCAGGAATCCGGGCCGATGAGCAATACCGAAGCAGGTGTCCGCTTTGAGCGTGATCCTGACGGGTACGGTATATCCTGCCGCGTCGGCGGTAACACTTACAGCCGGTACTTCTTAGGTACGACTACCGGCGAGAGGGCGAAGCCCTTCCGTCTGGAGGAGCGCAGTGCTGAGGATTGGACCAAGCTGCGTGCGGAGGCTGCCAAGGCAGCCGTTCCTGCTGCTTTGGCAGCAGGTGAGCAGGCACAGCTGGTGGACGCTGCAACCGTTGCCGGTCTGAAGGTTAATTCTGTCTACGCAGGAAGTGATAATCTTTTCGGTGCTCCGCTTTATACTTCGCCTAAGCTCTTTGTTTCTAAAGAGGCTGCAGCTGCCTTAGGCAAGGTGCAGCAGCGTCTGGCACCTTACGGCTACGGCCTGGTGCTGTGGGATGCCTACCGCCCCTGGTCGGTGAGCAAGCTGGCTAATCTGGCTTTGCCTGCCGATAATAAGGATATGCTGGAGGACCCGGAAACTAAGGGCAGCACGCATAACACAGGTAATGTTGTGGATGTGGGCCTGTACAGTCTGGAAAGCGGTGAGGAGCTGGATATGGGCTGCGGCTTTGATGAGCCGTCGCTGCGCCAGTACGCCAGCTATGCCGGCGGTACGTCGCGCGAGCGCTATCTGCGCAGCTTGCTGCGCGAGGAGATGGAGCTGCAGGGGTTCAAGGGGATTGAGATGGAGTGGTGGCATTTTGAGTATGGCGACTGCTCTAAGTTCGCCCATTTGAATGTAGGTATGTGAGTGAATGAGTAATAGCGTCGCAAGCGATATACCGTTCCGCTCAGAGAAATTTTCCGTCAATCGCTTGATGAGAGAGTTGGTCCTGAGAGGTTTGCAGAAGCGAGTTGACGGACGCAAATTTCGTGTGGAAGCAAGACGAAATACCGCAAAACTCGCGCTAAGCTAACAGATTCTTCTGTATGAGTTAAGTGCAGCGCTCAAACAGTTGCGGCATTTCTGTGCTTCCAGACACTCATTTGCTAAAATTTATATTCGCTGCACGATATATCACTTGCTTGCGTTGGCGTGCTGTAGTGCTTGTGTTTGGTAAGCTGATGATGAGTAATAGCGTCGCAAGCGATATACCGTTCCGCTCAGAGAAATTTTCCGTCAATCGCTTGATGAGAGAGTTGGTCCTGAGAGGTTTGCAGAAGCGAGTTGACGGACGCAAATTTCGTGTGGAAGCAAGACGAAATACCGCAAAACTCGCGCTAAGCTAACAGATTCTTCTGTATGAGTTAAGTGCAGCGCTCAAACAGTTGCGGCATTTCTGTGCTTCCAGACACTCATTTGCTAAAATTTATATTCGCTGCACGATATATCACTTGCTTGCGTTGGCGTGCTGTAGTGGTTGTATAATTTCCCTGCGTTGATGTGCAGTATTTTTCTATGTTTGTTTCTTACGTTAGTGTAAAAGTATATTATTAGTGAGGTGTTTAGTTATGAACGTTTATGATAATGCAAATGATCTGGCTAAGGCTATGCGCGAAAGCCACGAGTACAAAAAACTGAAGGAAGCAGCTGTTGTTCTGGAGAAGGATCCGGATGCTAAAAAAATGGTTAACGAGTATCTGATGGTTGCTCAGGAGGTTGAGTTTGCTAAGCATCAGGGCAAAACTCCCGACCAGGCTTCTGTTGATAAAATGCAGAAGCTGCAAGGCATTTTGAATCTGAATGCAGATGCAGTTCAATATTTGAACGCTCTGATTCGTTTCCAGATGATGCTGATGGACGTTACTAATACTATTCAGGACGTTGTCAAAGAGGCAATGGGAGAGAAATAATGACGTTGCAGGAGATTTTCGCAGGCTGTACTGCCAAGCCTTTGCTGGCAGAGGAGCCGATGGCGAAGCATACATCCTTCCGTATCGGCGGTCCTGCAGATCTGATGGCTATGCCGCAGAGCGAGCAGGAGCTGCAGCAGCTGCTGCAGCGTGCCGGTGAGGCGAAAGTTCCGGTTACACTGATTGGTAACGGTTCTAATCTGCTGGTGCGCGATAAGGGCATCCGTGGCCTGGTTATCAAGCTGGGCAATATGCTGAATGATATTGCTGTTGATGGCTGCATGCTGACTTTTGGCAGTGGTGTTTCCTTGGCTGCTGCTTCCCGCAAGGCTGCAGAGCTGGGCCTGAGTGGCATGGAATTTGCTGTAGGCATTCCCGGCAGCATCGGTGGCGCTGTTTACATGAACGCCGGTGCTTATGACGGTGAAATGGCTAAGGTTGTTACCGGTGTGCGCGTGATGGAGCTTGACGGCACAATCAGCGAGCTGTCGGCTGCAGCTCTTGATTTTGGCTATCGCCATACAGCGCTGCAGGGCAGCGGTAAAATTGTTACTGCGGTAACTGTGCGCCTGACTGCAGGTGATAAGCAGGCTATTGCCGATAAAATGGCAGATTTCAGTAACCGCCGCATCACTAAGCAGCCGTTGGAGCTGCCCAGTGCAGGCAGTATGTTCAAGCGTCCTCCCGGATATTTTGCCGGTACGCTTATCGACCAGACAGGTCTTAAAGGCTACACTGTCGGCGGTGCGCAGGTTTCCGAAAAGCATGCAGGTTTTGTGGTGAACATCGGCGGAGCTACGGCAGCAGATGTGCTGCAGCTTATCTGCGATGTGCAGGACAAGGTTTTTGCAGCGCATGGAGTTCACTTAGAACCGGAAGTTTTGGTGCTCGGCGAAGAATAGCTTGTGGGAGAGCGCCCTTAAGACGCCATCTGCGTCTCAGGGCTCCTAGGAGTATAAGGATATACGCCGTCGTTGCCCTTCCTCGCATCCGGCATCTTCTTGACGCTCTCTGAGTGAGTGTTTATGAAATGTCACCGCGTGGTCAGGGCTTCTGGGAGTATAGGGATATACGCCGTCGTTGCCCTTCCTTGCATCCGGCATCTTCTTGACGCTCTCTGAGTGAGTGTTTATGAAATGTCACCGCGTGGTCAGGGCTCCTGGGAGCACACTAATTTTTTACAGGAGAAGAGAATTTTGGAGCAGCAGCTTTTAACAGAGCAGGAAATTCACGAGCTTGGCTTGCAGGCTCTCGTTCCCTGGCTGGAAAGTCATAATTTTAAAATTGATTATATGCAGACTGATATGAATACTGTGCCGCATATTTTTGCCCTGAGCGGCAAAATCCTGACGGTTATCATCGCAGCAACGGCAATGTACCCGCATAAGGGCGTTGTCGGTGAAGCAGATAAGGCTTATGCTATGCGTGTAGCAACACAGCTTGGTGCTCTTTGTGCTACCGCTTCTATCGGTCTGGTAAATGTAGATGGTCTGCCTGACGATAAAAAGCTCATGGGTACGCCTATGCGTAACGGTCATTATAAGGCAGATTTTAGTGGACTGGAATACATTCACTATACCGATAATGCACTGTGAGGTGACGTTATGGACTTGTTAACAGTTAATCAGGAGAAATGCCTGCGTTGCGGCATTTGCGTAGAATGCTGTCCTTCCTGCATTCTTTCGATGGGTGAAAACGGACCGGAGTGCAATTTTGACCGTGGCTGTATGAGCTGCGGCCAGTGCGTTGCTATCTGCCCTGTAGGAGCGTTGGATAATAAATATACGCCGCTGGCAGAGCAGCGTCCGGTGACGATGCCGTTGCCGACGCCTGAGGTTGCTTATGAATTTTTGCGTATGCGCCGCAGTGTGCGGAACTTTAAGCCGCAGGCACCGACGGATGAGGAAATTACCCGTATGCTGGATGTGGCACGCTATGCGCCGACTGCCGGCAATTCGCAGGGCCTGTACTACATCGTTATCCGCGATAAGGAGCAAATCCGTGCAATTGCTGACGCTGTTGCCGACTGGATGGAGGCTGAGGTTGCGGCAGGCACCGAAAATAAACGCTATTTTCAGGTTGTGCTGCGCGCTTACCGTGAGCGTGGACAGGATATCATCGCGCGTAATGCGCCTTGCCTGATTTTTGCGCTGGCACGCCGTCTGAATATTACCGGTGTGAGCAATGCAGAGCAAAGCTGGGCTTACGCAGAGCTATTTGCCCCGACCATTGGCTTAGGTACAACGATTGCCGGCTTTATCCAATCCTGCGGTATTGCAGGCTATCAGCCGCTGCTGGATTTGATTGCGGTGCCGCCGAAGCACAAGATTGTGGGTACGCTGATGGTTGGTTATCCCAAATATAAATATCAACGGATGCCTGAAAGACAGCATCTGAAGGTTGATTTTCGCTAATGATTATTTAAGCATGAACTATTGCCGTGGTTCATGCTTTTTGTTTTTAATTTTATCTGAGAAAAGATTCTTGATTACACAGAGTGCGGTCTGCAATTTATTGTAGCGGATGCCTCTATGTGGTATAATATATAAGATTGAGTAAAGTATAGTATACCTAAATTTATTTGAATTTTATGATGAAGTATGAGCATGAGGTGTATGTATGTCAGAAGCAGTTTTGAGTGTTAATCATTTATCTATAGGCTATGGCAGCCGCTGTGTTATCAGCGACGCCAGCTTTACTATCGGCAAGGGTGAGCTTGTTGGTATTATCGGCTGTAATGGTGCCGGCAAGAGTACTCTCTTGAAAACAATCCGCGGTATGCTGCCGAAGCAGAGCGGCGAGGTTTTATTCTTTGATAAGCCGATGGAGGAATATACCGACAGAGATTTGGCGCGCGAGGTAGCCTATCTTCAGCAGCAGGTAGAGGTTGGCTTTGGTTATACAGGACAGGATATTGTTATGGCGGGCCGTTATCCTTATTTGAAATGGTGGGAGCGCGAAAGCGAGGATGACAAGCGTCTGGCGCTGGACTGTATGGAATATACCGGTACGCGTGAGCTGGCAGAAAAGCCGGTAACAGAGGTTTCCGGCGGTCAGAAGCAGCGTATTCTGCTGGCGAAGGTTTTGGCGCAGCAGACACCGGTGCTGTTCCTCGATGAGCCTACTACCGGTCTGGACATGGTTTATCAGGAGGAGATTTTCCGTTTTGCGCGTGAGCTGGCGCTGATGGGCAAGACGGTACTGATGGTTGTGCATGAGCTGAATCTGGCAGCCAAATACTGCAGCCGTATCCTGCTTTTAGGCGAGGGCAAGCTGTTGGCAGACGATACTCCGGAGCGCGTATTTACGGAAGCTTTGCTCAGCAGAGCATATTCTGCTGATATTGCCGTAAGCCGCAATCCGCTGAATAATAATCTGGAGATTACAACGCGTGTAGATGAGGCAAGTAAAGAAAAGGATGCAGCTTTACTGAAAAAGATTTGCTGCGAATAGGTGAAGTATGAGAATCTTATATATTCTGCTGGCGCTGCTGTGCCTTACGCAGCAGGCCTTTGCGGGTGTGAAGCTGGAGGCTGTGTATCCCTACAATCTGGATAAGAGTGCTGCGCATGTAGTGCATGGCGGCAGCACAATGCCTTTGTTTATCAATATTACCGGCTTTGATGTACCGCATGAGCAGCCGGCGCATCTGCGTGTTATTCTGCCGGAGGGCTTTAAGGCTCTTGCCAAGGATAAATGGCGCCTGGGCAGTGTCGATGGCCGCCAAACGGCGGAGGCAGATTGGGTGCTGCCGGCAGATTTCGGACAGAGCTTTGATCTGCTGTACATTCAGCCGCAGACTGACCTTGCTCGCGGCCCGAAGCAGCTGTTGGTTGAGGTCAGCGGTGAAGGCTGGCACGAGCGCAAGGAGCTGAGCTTCAGCTATGAGCCGGCGGCGGCAGCAGCGGTAGCTGCGGAACCGACGCAGGGGAAGAAGCTGGACCGCAGCAAGTTCAATTGGTATATCCAGAGTGTGACGCTGCCGGTAGATAATTTGGGCAACAAGGACGACCGCGCGGCAGAAGGCGTGGTTTTTATCCGCGATACTACGCTCGAAGGCTTCCGTAACCGCATGACGGGCGACGGTGCGACGAACTGGTCGGCAGTGTTTAACCATCCTGCGACTTTTCTGGTGCTGGATATGCGCAATCCGCAGCGCGATGTGCGCCTGCTGAAATTTAAGGCGGAGCTGATTGATAAAAAAACAGGCAAGGTTATGCCCGGTCTTTGTACCGCCGGCAAAAACAATGAGGATTCCGAGCATGGCTGGGCCGGTGATACAGGCAGCGTCAACGAAACTACGGCACTGATTTCGCTGGACGGCAAGAAAACTCAGGCCTTTATCATTCCGTTATACGTAGATTATTTTACAGTGTTGGAGGGTGATTACAGCCTGCGTGTGACCGTAAGCGGCAACGGGCAGGAGAAGGTGCAGGAGGTACCGCTGACAATCGCCAAAAAGCATAATCTGGGGTTGCTGGCAGTAGGTTTTTCCTTTATCTGCCTGCTGGCTGTGCTGGTCTTTAGATACAAGCTGAAGGGCTGCATTTACCGCATCGGTGCGCGTGGTGCTATTACTGTGGCACTCTTTGCGGCGCTGGCCTTTGGCGGTATCACGTTGCCGACAACGCTTATCGGCGATTTGCTGCATGTCTTTTTAGGTCCTTTTTCCGGGTTGGTGACAGGTATTCTGAGCGGTATGCTGCTGTATTTGCTGGTAGTGGCGCTGCTGGTGCTCTTCCGTGCGCCGGGCGTACTGACGCTGATGTATTTTGTCAAATATATGCTTGCCGGTCTGATGTTCGGACATTTTACGCCGTTAGGACTTTTGAGCATGTGTGTAAACGTAGCGATTTTGGAAACGCTGCTGTATCTTTCCGGCTTCTACCGCAGGCAGGAGCTAGGCAAGGGCTATATGCTGTTCATCTGCCTGCTGATGGGCGTGGGCGATGCACTTGTCACCTTCGTCAACATGGAGCAGATGATGTTCTTCTACCGTTTGTATTATGCAGACTGGTATCTGGCGCTGTATATGCTGGTCAATGGTCTCTTGTACAGCAGCATCGGTGCCTGGCTGGGTGCTAAGACCGGCAGCAAGCTGCAGCAGGTTATGGGGGAATAGAGATGCTGAAAATAGACAATTTATCTTATCGCTATCCCTCAAGGAAGCAGTTTACCTTAAAGAATATCAACCTGACGCTGGCAGACGGTGAAATGCTGCTTTTGGCAGGACGCAGCGGCTGTGGTAAGTCGACGATGATTAAAGCTGTCAGCGGTCTTTTGGGCAGTGAGGAGCGTGGCGAGCTGCAGGGAGCGATTTACCTGCAGGGAGAGGATATCAGCAAATGGCCGCCGGAAAAAACAGGCCAGCTGGTGGGCACTGTGTATCAGTCGCCTGATGACCAGCTGTTTGCAATGACGGTGGCAGACGAGGTTGGCTTTGCACTGGAGAACCAGGGCGAGGAGCCTGAGGTTATCGCACGCAAGGTGAGTGAAACTCTGCAGCTGGTAGGCTTGGGCGGCTTTGAAAATTACAGCATTCACAAGCTGAGCGGCGGCCAGAGGCAGCGCTTGGCACTGGCTTCGATTCTCGTTACCAGGCCGGGACTTTTGATTTTGGACGAGCCCGTGAGCCAGATGAACCCGCAGGGCGTGCAGAGCTTTATGCAGCTTTTGGTGCGCCTGAACCGCGAGGCCGGCATTGCTATTTTGATGATTGAGCATCGTGTGAATGAGCTGTGTAAATATTTTTCGCGTCTGGCAGTGATGCAGGAGGGACGCATTGTGTATGACGGTCTTGTTGCTGACGCCTGGCAGGCGATGACAGGACGCAGTGATTTGGGCTTGCGTGAGCCGCAGACGGTGAAGCTGTGCCGCGCACTGCAGCTGTCGGAGCTGACGACAGAGCAGGAGAGAATTGTACAGATGTTGCGCAATGAATGCGAGCCTGTAGAAGCTGTTGTGAAGGCACAGCCTGCAGGTCCTCAGAAGCCTCTTCTCGAAGCGCGCGATTTGTATTACACCTATCCCGGCAGTAAGGAGCCAACGCTGAAGAAGCTGCAGTTTACGCTTTATCAGGGGCAGATTACAGCTATTATGGGCTTCAACGGTGCAGGCAAAAGCACGCTGATGAACCTTTTGGGCGGACTGACGCAGACGCAGCAGGGAAGCTTGCTGCTGGCAGGACTGCCTGTTGGTAAGCAGCTGGGCAAAATCGGTTATCTGCGGCAGGAGCCTGACCTGATGCTTTTGGCAGACACAGTACGCGAGGAGCTGTGCTGGAAGAACCACACGATTACGCAGCAGGAGCTGCAGCTGCTGCTGAAGCATATGAATCTGGAGGAATATGCCGATGATTTTCCGTTGGCGCTGAGCAAGGGACAGCGCTTACGCGTTGTTTTGGGAGCAATGCTGGCGAAGAAGCCGGCACTGCTGCTTTTGGATGAGCCTACGACAGGACAGGATGAACAGAGTCTGGCTGAAATCCGCCGTCTGCTTTTGGCTTATAAGGAGCAGGGGGGCAGCATTTTCATCTGTACGCATGATATGGAGCTGGCGGCACAGGTGGCTGACCGCGTAATTGTTTTGTGTGCGGGGCAGATTATTGCCGACGGCACGACAGAAGACGTTTTGAGCAATAAGAAGCTGGTGGAGGCCGGCGGTCTGACACCGTCAGCGCTGCTGCCGGTGTGCGAGCAGGCGGGGCTTCCTCCCTGCATCACGGTAGAGGGGGTGAAGCGTTATGTCCGTAAGACAGCTGTGGGAAGGCACTGATGCAGCAGGTTGGGCACAGAAGCTCAACGGGCGTACCAAGCTGCTGTTCCTCTTCCTATTTGCTATTCTGATGATTACCGTGGATAATCCGCGGACACTATTTATTTTATTTACGTTTACCTTAATACTGCATCTGGCAGCAAAAACCTCTATCTACAAATGGAAGGTGATGGCGATTCTGCTGCTCTTGGGCCTGTGGGGTTCCATGTTCAGTCAGGCGCTGTTTTTTGCGCAGACACCGCGTACACCGCTTTTCGTGCTGATTGCTCCGGAGGCAGGCTTCATCGGCCAGCTGACGGGCGGACTTTTCATCTACCGTGAGGGTATTTTGTACGGCGCGGTACAGGGATTGCGCAGTGCAAGCATGCTGGCGCTGGGACTTTTGGTCTGTTGGACGAGTGACCCGCGACAGCTGCTGCAGGCCTTGCTGGCCTGGAGGCTGCCTCCGCAAATGGCTTTCATGCTGGTGACGGCAATTCGCTTTTTGCCGGTGCTGGCGGCCGAAACAGGCGAGGTTATCACAGCGCTGCAGCTGCGCAGCGACAGCCAGAGCGGACGCACTGCTGTGCTGCGTCATTTGCCGTATATCGCCAAGCCATTGTTGGCGCGCTGCCTGAGGCGTGCGCAGACGCTGGCGCTTTCGGTTGTAAGCCGCGGCTTTTTCGCAGGCGGCGCCGGCAGGCGATGCCAACAGTGGGATGCACGTGAAAAGGCAAGCTGCCTGCTGCTGTTTGCAGTAGTGGTGGCAGTTGTTGGCAGTAAAATTATTTACCTGCTGTCGGAGCAGGGCTTCTACTTTGGCGTATTCCGCCAAATTTATGATTGGACGGTGCTATATCTATGAATAAGCTTAAAGGCTGGCTGGCACTTGTGCTGCTGCTGCTTTCCTGGTGCGCACTGTACTGGATTACCGGCAGCAGAACGCCATGGAACCAGTTTCATGTTGATAACGACGGCTCCGGCGTGAGCGTCTATCTGGGTGATATCCCGACGCAGAATTATGACCGCATGGGCTTTACGAAGGCGGTGGTGCGCTACGCCGCTGAAGAAGAAGGTTGGATTGTCGGTACTGAGCGTGGTGAGCTCTTCCTCTTTGACAATGAAGGACGTCAGAAATGGAAACGCTCCCTTGGCATAGGTAAGCTGATTGCACTGTGCTTGACGCCTGACGGCAAGCTGGCGATAGTAGGCGAGCAGAGCGCTGAAGGTAAGCTGTATGCTGTTGATGTTCATACGGGTGATATCCGTTGGCAGTATAAGAGTGCTGATTTCGTCGGCTCCGATGCTTCGCAGCGTTCCTATCCTTCCGTGGTGCATATTGCAGTAGATAAGGAAAACAACGTCTATGCCAACGCTTACCGCTTTTTGATGCGCAAGGACGGCAGCAGGGGTTATAACGCCAAAATGCTGGCGGTAAATGAGGAAGGAAAACTGCTGTGGCAGTTTCCTAAGAACGAGGTTATCGACAGCTGGATAAACTGGTGCGATGTCAACGACAAAAACGGCAGAGCAGTATTTTCGACATCTGCTTACGATTTCCGTGAGGACATGAAGTATAAGGATACGATGTACTTTCTCGATAAAAAGACCGGCGAGCTGCTCAATTCGACGCATGTACCGCCGATTCCGCCCTTTGATAACACAGTTATGCGCGGCAGCCCCAACTACAGCGCAGACGGCAAATATCTGGCAGCTGCTGCCAGTGACGGACGCGGCATGCTGTTTGATGAGGCAGGCAGAACGCTTTGGATGCGTTCCATCTCCAAGCCGCAGGAGGTTGACGGCGCTTATGTCAACGCCAGCGGACGCGACGGCTTTGTAACACCCTACGGCGTGCTCTTTACCACGATTAACACCTTTAACCGTGAAAACTGGCAGCTGCCGACGCCGGTAGAGCACCCGAGCAATAACAGTATTTTTGTATTCAATACAGACGGTACCTTCCGCTATCAGTATATGGCAGACGGTACGATGGAGGAAATTGCTTTCGCCGGCAGGCTGGCGGCCTGCGCGGTGGGGCGCAACGTGCGCACGCACAATTACAAGGCGCACGGAGCACTGGTGCTGGACCTGGAAACAGGCAAAAAGTACAGCTATTTCCCAACCGAAGGACCTTGTCAGGCTATTGGTATTTCGCCGGACGGACAGTGGCTGGCAGGCGTGGAAGCGCCGGCGCTGACTCCGGATGGCAAGATTATCGGTGCTTACCGTTTACATATCTGGAAAAATAACGCAGGAGGAGCAAAGTAAATGTTGCAAAAAATAATTCATTATTATAAGCCCTATAAGCTGATTTTGCTTTTGGTGCTGATAGGCTCATGCTTCTCGGCCTTAATGGAGCTGCTGTTCCCTTATATCGTAAGGCAGATGCTTAATGTTCAGATTCCTCAAAAGAATATTGACGAGCTGCTTTACTGGGCTGGGATACTTTTAGCCTTATATGTTGTAAACTTCGGTCTGCTTTTTTCTATCAACTATTATGGTCATGTGATGAGTTCCGGCATTGAGAACGATATGCGTCGCGATTTGTTCGGACATATGGAAAAAATGTCCTTCCGCTTTTTTGATAATGCCCGTACAGGACAGCTGCTGTCGCGCATTACAAGCGATATCGTGGAAATCAGCGAGCTGACATTTAAAGGACCTAATGACCTTCTTGTCTGCACTATCAGTATGCTGGGTACTATTTTCATGATGCTGTATCTGAATCCGTATCTTGGTTCTATTATCGGTGCTATGCTGATTATTAAGGCGGTGCATTCTGTTTTCGTCAACAGAAAGATGAAGCGTGCCTTCCGCCGCAGTCGTGAAAAATCCGGTGAGGTTTCCGCGCAGGCAGAGGAGGCTCTGAGCGGTATCCGCCTGGTAAAGGCCTTTGCTAATGAACAGCTGGAACTGGAGCGCTTTATGCGCAAGAGTAATGAGCTTTTGCGTGTGCGTACCGAATCATTTGCGATACTTTCATATTTTTCGGGAACTATTACCTTTTTTACCAACGCAACCAATCTGGTAGTTTTGGTTTGCGGTGGTATGATGGTTGCCAATGACCAACTGGCGCTCAGCGATTTTGTTGCCTTCTTCCTTTATGTTAATATCTTTATGAAACCTGTTTTCCGTCTGCTGATGTTTACGGAAATGTACCAGCGCGGTATGGCCGGCTATCACCGCTTTAATGAGATGATGCAGCATAAGGTGGAGATTGACGATGCACCTGATGCGATTGCTGCAGGTGAGATTAAGGGCCGCATTACCTTTGAGAATGTAACCTTCGGGTATCTGCAGGATAAGCCGGTACTGAAGCATTTTGATCTGGACATCGCTCCCGGTGAAAAGGTAGCCTTTGTGGGTGCTACGGGTGCAGGCAAAACGACGCTGGCAAGCCTTTTGCTGCGCTTTTACGAACCGACGCAGGGCAGAGTACTGCTTGACGGCGTGGATATCAGAAAGTATAAACAGAGCTACTTGCGCAACCATGTAGGCCTGGTGCAGCAGGATGTTTTCCTCTTCAGCGATTCGGTAAACTTTAATATTGCTTACGGCAAGATTAAGGCAAGCGAGCAGGAGATTGAGCAGGCTGCCAAGCTGGCGGCTGCTGATGACTTTATCAGCGCGCTGCCTGAGGGTTACGAAACTAAGGTCGGTGAGCGCGGCGTGAAGCTGAGCGGCGGTCAGAAGCAGCGTATTGCTATTGCCCGTGCCTTTTTGAAGAATCCGCCGGTGATGGTGTTTGACGAAGCGACGAGTGCGCTGGATACCAAGACTGAAAAGCAGATTCAGAAGTCACTGGATAAGCTGGCTGAAAGTCGCACGACGCTGATTATCGCACATCGTCTGTCGACGATTATCAACGCTGACAGAATTGTGGTTCTGCATAACGGCGAAATTGCGGAAATCGGCACGCACAAGGAGCTTATGGCTCTTGGTGGCATTTATAAGCGCCTTTATGAGCTGGATGAGCAGGATTAAGGGTGTTTTTCACTTCAAAAAATACATAACTTGATGCTTATGGTTGCAGTATACGATGATATAGCTTTGTGCTATAATGCTGTATAGAGGAGTAGTCAAAACGGAGGAGGTAATGGAAATGGGCTTATTTCTTAATCCTGATAACAGAGCCTTTCAAACGGCGATAGATTCGGAAATTTACGTTGATAAAACCGGACTCATAGAATTTACCAACAAGGTTTTGGGGACGCAGCAGGCTTTTATCTGTAACAGTCGCCCACGCCGTTTTGGTAAATCAATTACAGCCAATATGCTGGCTGCCTATTATAGCAAGGGCTGTGATTCGCAGGAGCTTTTTGCCGGACTGGCTATCGAAAAAAGTCCTGCGTATCAAAAACAGCTCAATAAATATGATGTTATCCATTTTGATGTGCAATGGTGCTGCAAGGAAGCAGGAAGTGCCGAAAAAACGGTTGCCTTTATTTCGCAGGTGCTTATGGAGGAGCTGCGTGAGGCCTATGGTGAATATATACCGGAAAAGGTGACTAAGGTTTCCACTGCTTTAGCTTATATCAGCGATGCAACTGGTAATCGTTTTGTAATTATTGTTGATGAATGGGATGTACTGATTCGCGACGAGAGCACGAATAAAATTGCGCAGGAAGAGTATATTGATTTTCTGCGCAGTCTGTTCAAGGGTATTGAGCCGACACGCTATATAGCTTTAGCCTTTATGACAGGTATTCTGCCGATAAAAAAATTCAAAACGCAGTCTGCGTTGAACAACTTTGATGAATATACCATGCTTGATTCTGGCGTTCTTGCTCCATATATTGGCTTTACGGAGAGCGAGGTGCGCGTCTTGTGTGAAAAATATCACAAGGATTTTGCGGAGGTAAAGCGCTGGTATGATGGGTATCAGCTTGGCGGCTATCATGTGTATAACCCTAGAGCTGTGGTAGGCGTAATGCTGCGGGGAACCTTTCAGAGCTATTGGTCACAGACTGGTACATATGAATCCATTATTCCGTTAATTAATATGAATTTTGATGGCCTGAAAACGGATATTGTCACCATGCTTTCCGGTGATGCTGTTTTGGTGCGTACTAATTCATATCAAAATGATATGGTGACTTTTAAGAATAAGCATGATGTTATGACGTCGCTGATTCATTTGGGATATCTGGCATATGAGCAGCAGGAGCAAAAGGCTTATATACCTAACGAAGAGGTTCGCAGTGAATTTGTTAATGCTTTGGAGGAAACAGCCTGGGATGAATTTGCTGATTTTCAGAGGCTGTCACGCGAGGTGTTAAATGCTACGCTTGACATGGATGCAGATGCTGTGGCGTCTATGATCGAAAAGGTGCATATGGAATATACATCTGCGATTCAGTATAACGATGAAAATTCACTTAGCAGCGTTTTGACCGTAGCATATCTATGCGCTATGCAGTATTATTTCAAGCCTGTACGCGAAATGCCGTTAGGTCGCGGTTTTGCTGATTTTGTATTTATTCCTAAGCAATATTATGCTCATAGCTATCCTGCTTTGCTGGTGGAGCTGAAGTGGAATAAAAATGCAGATACTGCTATGAAGCAGATAAAGGAAAAGAAGTATCCGGTAAGCTTACAAAATTTTGCTGATGAAATTTTATTGGTTGGTATTAATTACGATAAGAAAACCAAGGTGCACACCTGTAGTATTGAAAAATTTATTGGCGGAAGCAATCAATAGAATAACCAAATAAGCTGATGTATAATGCTGTAGCTACAGATAACGGCTGCAGCATTATTTGTTTGCTGAAATAATGGATATAATGTGGTTAATTGCTCCGTTTTTTATGCTTACAGGACGCTTCTGACCCTTTACGCTTATTGACATTCACAGGCAAAAATTATATAATTTTTTTATATGCAATCTTTGTTTACTGCGGCATTTCCGCAGTAATGCAGTATTATTTTTCGAAGGAGCGAATGAACTACTATGAAATACATGACTGGTAACGAAATCCGCGAAAAGTTTTTGAAATTTTTCCAAGATAGAGGCCATCTTATGCTTCCGAGTGCATCCCTGATTCCTCAGGATGACCCGACTCTGTTGATTATCGGTGCTGGCATGGCACCCTTTAAGCCGTTTTTCACCGGCAAAATGAAACCGCCTGCTACCCGCATCACCACCTGCCAAAAATGCGTGCGTACCGGTGATATTGAAAATGTTGGCCGCACTGCGCGCCACCATACCTATTTTGAAATGCTGGGTAACTTCTCCTTTGGCGATTATTTCAAAAAAGAGGTTATCCCCTGGAGCTGGGAGTTCCTGACCAAGGAGCTTGGCCTGCCTGCTGATAAGCTGTACATCACCATCCACACTGAGGATGATGAAGCTTTTGATATCTGGCACAATGTTGTAGGTGTTCCTGAAGACCACATTGGACGCCTGGCAGATAACTGGTGGGAGATTGGCAGCGGTCCGTGCGGCCCTGACTCCGAAATCCACATCGACCTCGGCCCTGAACGCGGCTGCGGCAAACCGACCTGCGGCCCCGGCTGTGACTGCGACCGCTTCCTGGAAATCTGGAACCTGGTATTCACCCAGTTCAACCAGATGCCGGATGGCACCTACCCGCCGCTGAAGAACAAGAACATTGACACCGGTGCAGGCTTAGAGCGTTTGGCAAGTGTTGTTCAAGGCAAGCCGTCCAACTTTGAAACTGACCTGATTTTCCCGATTATTGAATATGCAGCTAAGATTGCCAATGTTGAATATGGCAAGGACAAGGCTACCGACGTTTCCCTGAAGGTTATCGCTGACCATGTACGCAGCATGACCTTTATGATCGGCGATGGCATTCTGCCGTCCAACGAAGGCCGTGGCTATGTACTGCGCCGCATCCTGCGCCGTGCTATCCGTCACGCTCGTCTGCTGGGCATCAACGAAATGTTCCTGACCGGTGCTGTTGATGTTGTTATCGGCATGTTCGGTCACGCTTACCCCAACCTGGTAGAGAAGGCTGACTTCATCAAAAAGGTTGTGGAAATGGAAGAAACCAGCTTCCTGCGCACTCTGAAGCAGGGCTGCGAGCTGCTGAACGAGGAGATTGAAAAGCTGAAGGCTGCTAACAAGACCGTGCTCGACGGTGCAACTGCCTTCAAGCTGAACGATACCTTTGGCTTCCCCTGGGAACTCACTGAAGAAATCCTGGAAGAAGCAGGCATGACTATGGATAAAGAGGGCTTCGACGCTGCGCTGGAGGTTCAGCGTAAAATGGCGCGTGAAGCACGCAACGATAAAGAAGGCCGTCCTGTTGTTTATAACACCAGCGGCATCAATGTTGCCGAGCTGAAGGTTGACGAGGCTGCAACCGAAGCTAAGATTGTGAAGATGTATCCTGCGCATGATGCACAGCCGATTGAAAACGCTGCTGACGGCACTGATGTTGCTGTTATCTGCGACATTACCGCTTTCCATGCTGAGGGCGGCGGCCAGCTGGGCGATATCGGTACTATTACCGCTCCGACCGGCGTTATCGCTGTAAATGTTACCAAGAAGCTGCCTGACGGTGCTGTTATTATGATCGGTTCCGTAACCGAAGGCACTGTTGCTGTAGGCGACGCTGTTACCTTTGCTGTAGACAAGGCTCGCAAGATGGATATCGCGCGTAACCATACCGCAACCCATCTGCTGCATGCTGCTTTGAAGCAGGTTCTGGGTGCCCATGTTAACCAGGCCGGCAGCTATGTTGGTCCGGACCGTCTGCGTTTTGACTTCTCCCACTTCTCTCAGGTTACCGCTGAGGAGTTGAAGAAAGTAGAGGCTATTGTCAACGAGCAGGTGCTGGCTGGCAAAGCTGTTAATATTGAAGAGCTGCCGATTGAGGAAGCTAAGAAGAAGGGTGCTACCGCTCTCTTCGGTGAAAAATACGGCAATATTGTTCGCGTCGTTACCGTACCGGACTTCTCTATGGAGTTCTGCGGCGGCAGCCATGTAAGCAATACCGCACAAATCGGTATGTTCAAAATCGTTAGCGAAGGCTCCAGCGGTGCAGGCGTGCGCCGTATTGAGGCTGTTACCGGTCATGGTGCTGTGGCTCATGTAAATGCTACCGAGGAAATGGTGAACGGTCTGGCTGCTGAGCTGAAATGTCGCTCCTGCGACGTTCCGACCCGTCTGGAGGCTCTGCAATGCGAGCTGAAGGCTGCTCAGAAGAAGGCTGAAGAGCTGGCTGCAGAAATTGCTAAGGCGCAGGTAAGCAATGTTGCTGACCATATTAAAGATGCTAACGGCGTTCCTGTTCTTGTACAGAAGGTTAATGCTGACAGCGTTGACGCTCTGCGTAACCTGGGCGACCAGATGCGCGATAAGGTGGGTGGCGTTGTTGTGCTGGCTGCTGTTATGGGCGAGAAGGTAAGCATTCTGACCATGGCTACAAAAGATGCTGTTGCTAAAGGCGTTCATGCGGGCAACATCGTTAAGGCTGTTGCTAAGCTGTGCGGCGGTGGCGGCGGCGGTCGTCCTGATATGGCACAGGCTGGTGCTAAGGATGTGGCTAAGGTTGACGAAGCACTTGCAGCTGCTTTTGATATCGTTGCTGCTATGGTGAAATAATTACTTCGTTTAGCAGACGTTGAATTAAATATTACCTAAAAATAAAACTGACGAGGCAATTTTGCTTCGTCAGTTTTTACTTCGTAATGAGTATCAAAATCGGTAACAGCTAATACAGACAAATGGCTGACATTACCCGGAAGCGCATATGTTACAGAACCATCTTTTTGACTCAACATCGATATATGGAGCAGATATTAATTCAGGTTTGACAAAAAGAAAGATAAAACGTATAATAAATGCAAAGAGACAACTGGTTGTGGAAGGCCGGTTCTCCTCAAGATTTTAAGTCAGAAAGAAACCGTCTTACCGCTTAGGCGGTTTTTTTCATGCCGTAATTACTTACGATACGAAAGGATCAGCACGACCAGAGATGCGAAAGCAATCATCAGAGATAATGCTTCGTAAACAGTCATAACATCCCACCCACTCACTAAGGAGTAGGAAAACCGACTACCAGTTGTCTCAACTGGTATTATAACATGATATTTAATTTTTGGAAATACACCTATAACGGTGTATTTTTTTATTGAGTTGCTGTTCTTTTTCACAGTTATTATTCTATACAGGTGTTGTACGTCGTTTGCTATGAAGCGAAGCGTTCTCAGCGGATGTGGAGGTGACTGTGCAATTTTTGCCAAAGAGCTATTCTTTTGTTTATACTCATTTCAGCCTTAACAGTTAAAAATTCTTCTATTACATGTAACAAATGCAACGTATTCAAGAGTTAATAAAAAAATTACACCGATTGTAGCGTATTCCTGGATAAGAGTTTGACTGGGGGGACATAGTGCTATAATTGCTATTAAGAAGATAGGTAATTTATAATAGTAAGTTTATTATTACTGAAACTTGTTTTAAACTCTCAGAACAAATATTTTAAAAGTTTTTGTTCGTTACGGCAATCGCCGTAATAGATAAAGCTTCACGGCGTAAGCTGTGAACCTTACTTGGATTTGTTAGTGTAAAAATTTTTGGTGAAAGGTTGGGATTAACGATGAAGAGTAGTAAGGCTTTGGCAAGAAAAATTTTGTGTGGACTTTTGGCTGCAGGTGTTGTTGGTGTGAGTGGCAGTGCGCTGGCGGCAAGTGTTAATGTTGCAGCAGGTGAAACGAAAGCTGATGAGGCTGCTATTTCCATTGGCAGTAGTGAAAAGTTTGTTAATGCTGGTACAGTGAACGCCAGCGAACGCATTACTGTTAATAACGGTTTCTTCCAAAATACCGGCACTGTCAACACAAAGGTTTTAGATATTAAAGGTAATACATCGGATCAGAGTGCAATTGCCGGTAATATAAATGCAACAGAAAAATTTGTCTATCGTGGTATAGCCGGTAATTTGGCAGCAAGAAAGTTGGAGGCTCAATTAACTACTCCGTTACTGCATATTCTTGGAACGACTGTTCAAACCGGCTTCAAAATTTCCGATGAGAAGGTTCTGGCTAACGTTGATAAGGTAATTATCGAAGCACAAAACGGACAAAGAACAGGATTGACATTTGATGGCGATATGACAGTTAATTCGAAAATTGAATTACAGGGGCCGAAAGATGCGCGTATAGAGGTTAATAGTGGTAAAACAGTTACTTTTGACAGCATTGTCAACAAATCAGATAAAGGGTTAATCCAGAATAATGGAACAGGTAAGGCTATTATCAACAATCTTACTGTAGAAACCGGTGCGCTGAATTTGCAGACTAATGGTGATACGACAACTACCGGTGAATTTAATTTGAGCAATGTCACTGTGGGTGAAGACGCTAAGCTGTATTTATCTGTATATGATAAAGCTACAGGCGATCCTAATACACCGAAGGCCAAGATTACCGGCGATATCAATATCAATCTGGCGAAGGATGCATTGGTTGATTTTGGCGCTATGAAAGAGGGAAAACCTGATTGGGACGGCACAAGAATGAATGTCGCTGCTAATTCGATTACCATTAATGCAGCAGATACAAGCAGTAATGCTAAGGTATATATTTCCAGTAATAGCGAGATTACTCCGGATAAAATTACGGTAAATGCTGCCAGTGCCAACAATACCGGTAACGCAGAAAAGGACCTGGGGGCAGCAGGCAAAATTGTAAGCTTTGCTGATGACAGCAATAATAATAATCCGCATGCTTCCAGCCCGACAATTAAGGGAGCAGAAAACATTAAAGTTAATCAGGAGGCCAGCAGCATTTATGATGCAGCCAGTGGTGTAGTTAAGGTCACTGAGGATGGCACAACTACTGTAACCAATCTTAAGACTACCAAGAATCCTTTTGCTTACGGCATCAGCGATAATAATGCTTTGAGCCTGATTTCCTGGCGTTCTGAAATGAATGATATGAATAAACGCTTGGGCGAATTGCGTGATTCTAATGGCGAGCACGGTATTTGGGTACGCATGGTACGTGGTGAGGATTCTTACGCAAGCGTACATTATCAGTATAATCAATATCAAATGGGCTATGATGAAAAACTGAGCGTGGACAAGCATTGGACCGTCGGTGTTGCCTTTACCTATACTGATGGCGATACTGCTTATAGTGCAGGCAGTGTGGACAATACACATAAGGGCTTTGCTGTGTATGGCAGCAAGCTGAATGATGATGGCAGCTTCATTGATTTGATTGCCAAGTATGCACGTCTCGATAATGATTACAAAACAACCTTGGGCACTGGCGACAGCTCTACAAATGGTTATAGCGTAAGTGCCGAATATGGCAAACGCTTTACCAAGGATAATGGCGTATGGATTGAACCCCAGGTTGAATTAAGCTATGGCCAGGTAGCAAGCACTGATTATACGCTTGGTGGTATTGATGTTACCCAAGAGAAAATTGACAGCTTGGTTGGCCGTTTAGGTTTTGCTTTGGGTAAAGATATTAAGCAAGGCAACATTTATGCCCGCGCTTCTTATCTCTATGATTTTGATGGTGAAACAGCAGCTTCCTTCAACGATGCCGGTAAGCAAAGAAGAATTGAGCAGGATCTTGGCGGCGGCTGGTGGGAGGTTGGCTTTGGTGCCAATATTAATTTGAGCAAAGCAAGCCACCTTTATGTAGATATGGAAAAAACCTTCGGCGGTGATATCAATACCGATTGGCAGTGGAATGCCGGTGTTCGTTGGAGCTTCTGATGAGGCTGTGCGCCTGTAGCTTCCCCGTGTAATTTAACAAAGTGAAAAACGTCGTGAGCCTGTACTTTGGCAGTGCTCACGACGTTTTTTGTGTTGTGTTTTTTTGCGTTTATGCAGTTAGGTGTTTATGTAATTATGATGTTTTCATGCTGTCCGCTAATAGCTTGCTGACAGATGAGCTGTCAGCAGAAGCTATGCTTAGCGTAGCGGATAAGATGTAAAAAAGGTTAGCGCTTAGAAGTCGAAGCGTGCGCCGATGCGCCAGGACCAGTCCTTGCTGAAGCCGCTGCCGCCAGCGCGTTCAGCGTCCATAAAGAGGTGGCTGGCGTGGCCTGCCTTGAGGTCGAAGCCCAGGCCATATTCCCACCAGCTGCTGTTGCTGTCACCGCTGCAGAAGGTGCTGGCATCACCCTGGCAGAAGGCAGCGCTGACGCTGTCGCCAAGCTCAGTGTTATAGCGCACCTTGGCATAAACCTGGCTTTGCTCGCCGATATTTTGGCCAACGTCCACGCCCATGCTGAGGATGGCGCTGTTGAGATGGTCATTGGCTACATGCACGCCATTGGAGGTGGTGAAGGCTTTGTTGTACAAGCGTCCCAGCGTCAGCTGTGCGTTTGGTGCTACAAAGAGACCGCGGTCGTTTTCCAGGCGGCAGCCATATTCCGCACTTGCCTGCAGGCCGCGGCTTTTGGCGCTGCCATTAGCACCGTCAAGCTTGAAGTCGTTGTCGTAGGAGCTGTAGCGGAGAACATAGTCAGCGTAGGAGCCGGATTGGGAGGTGTGCGTGTGATAGGCAGTGAGGGCGCCGCCGCGGATGTCACTGCGACCGCCTGCAACCTGCAGTGCGTCGCTGACCTGGTAGCCGTTCATGCTGCTGCTGCCTTTGATATAGGTAAAGGCGAGGCCGCTGAAGTCACGCGTTTTTTTAGCGTCTGCCGCAGTCAGCTGCTCGTCCGAATTATGCTTGAAGTCGTAGCCGATGGTGTAGGTTTTGACCTTGGCATCGCTGCCGTAAATACCGCTGCCGCTGATGGAAGAATTGCTCATCTTGGTCCACACGCCTGCACGCTCTTCGTCAAAGCAGGTGATGCCAAGGCGCTTGGTGAGACGCTCACTCTGGTCACGCCACAGGTAATAGCTCATATTGTGGGCCTTGAGGGTGCCAGCCTCGGCGCGGGTGGGGTCTTTGGGAGCAGGAGTGGGGTTGGTGTTCTTCGTCAGATACCAGTCGGTTTTATAGCCTTCAGTAGTACTTTCCTTACTGTTTAAGGCGTAGATGTTCCAGGTGAGGTTGTCGTCAGAGGCAGCCTTGAAGTCGCCGCTTTCGTTGACTACGCTCACCAGTACGGTATCTTCAGCCTTGCCAGTCAGTGTTGCAGTGCCGTTCACCTCGTTGAGATACAGGCAATGCGTGCCGCTGTGGTTATTGATGAACAGCTTGTCGGCGGTAGAACCGTCGGTGCTAGTCTTGCTGTCATCGTAATCCATTTTGATGGTGCCGCTGCCGCTAAGATTGTTGATCTTGAGCTTTTGGAAGTTGTTGTCAAGCGTGCTGCTGCCAGCCATGGCTACAGTTGTCGCTTCATTGCACTGCGTGAGGTCAATGCTGCTGCGGCAGGTTTAGCATCAATAATAATATTGCCGTCGACAGTAAGCTTTTTATTAGCGTTGATGATAATGTCGCCTGCTTTATCAACGGTGCCGTCGTAATCTTCTACCAAGTCCTGGCGGGAAGGATTGACTATGCCGCCGCTGCCGATTGCTACTTTGGCTTTCTTGGCAGCTACTACATTGGCATCCTTGAGGTAGTTAGTGTTGTGGTTGGTGATGGCCAGGTCATCACCGGTGAGGGTTACGGTAGAGCCGCCGCTGGAGCTTACTGTAGCGACGTTGCCGTAATTACTGTTGATGACGGCGTTGTCAGCATTCACGTTGATCAATGCATTGTTGCGGGCATTGATGGCGTTTGTGTTGGCGTTGAATTCGGCATTTTCAGCATAGACGTTGATTTGCGATTGATGCAGATTTTCCTGCTTGTAGTTTACAGTTGGGATGGTGTCGCTGTATCTGTCATAGGTGCCAGTTTTTTCCAACTTATAGATATAGGAGCTACTGTACAGGTTCATGTTGGTGCCGGCGTCTTTCACAAAGGTAAGCTGCTGGATTTTCTTATCAGCACTGCCAAGGTTGACGATGGCGCCTGTATCACTGTAAACGGCAGCAGCAGTTGGACCACTGGTAGCAGCAGCGATAGTGAGGGTTTCGCTGTTGATGTTGACTTGAGGCCAAGGAGTATTAGTTTCCCAGTTACCATCCTCATATTCGTTTATTTTGTCTATGTTGTGTGCTGTAGCAAGGATGGCGCGCCCGGTGGAGGTGATTGTTGTATCTTTGGCATTGATGTTAACGATGCTGCCATAGCCGCAGGTGATGGTATTGTCCTCAGTTGCAGGGAGGAGTCCTCTATATTCTGAAACGCGGTTGATGTTGCTTGCAAGATTCAGGGTGCCAATGTTATTTAGCTCTATCTTGCCTCTAGTATCACCGTAGATAGCGCTGACGGTGCCGGAGATATTAACTTTTGTAATGTTATCGAGGTACAGACCGCCCTCAGTGTTATCGTTGCCATAGTTTGAGTCCAAACCGTAGGTTCCATTGGTGATGTTCAGTTCACTAAGGTTTTTGACTGTTAAATTTTTTGTAAGTGAAGCGATGATATCACCAAATAGCGTAAGCTTGAACTTAGGATTTTTGGTTTCTTTTTCACCATCAAATTTAACTTCTACTTCACCATCTACTGTATATGAATGACTGTCGAAATATTTCGTTGTTCCCAAGGATGCAAATTGAGCATAAGATAAACCATTAGAATCAGCATGACTATTTATACCAAAGGTATTATAGGACCATTCAAAAGAACGATATATACTTCTGTCCGCATGTAATGTTGCGGTTTTGTTTTTGTTGTCCCAGGTAGTGGCGCCATCATCAGTAGCCAGGTCACTGCCTTGGTAGTAGAATTCTTCATCTGCGTACACTTCTCCTGCGAAGGATGAAGATAAAATGGTCAATCCGACAGCAAAGGCCAGCAGGCTTTTGCTCCGTTGGTGTAAATAATTCCTCATAATGTTTGTTTTCCTCCCTTATTTTCATACATACCCTAATAAAATCATGATAAGTTTTACCTAATAAATTCCCTTACTTTAGTTACTTAATTCACTTAATTAATAGAATACTAGGTTTAAATGTTAATAGCAAGTAAAGTTTTTGTAAAATGTCTATGAACTAAAGCTCGTTAAAGCACTATAAATTCATGGTATTTGCTATGTTTGATAGTAAACAGGTAAAGTTGTATCATATATATAAGGAGTTGCAGGTACAGCGAAGGTGATGACTGATAATATTTTCACTTTGTATTTTTTGACAAGCAATCCATTTTGTGATAAATTCATATTAGCAGGAGTTTTTATTATGAGTGGGGCGTTGGCCTCGCGTGTGCATATATAAAGGAGGTTTTTATTATGGCAGAAGATTTTGTTGGCGTTAGCGGTTCTTTGAACGAAAGCTTTGTGGGCGCAAGCAATGATAAGCTGTTTGAGGTGCCGTTTGAGGCACTTGAGGTGCGCATGGCAAAGGAAAAACCGCAGGTTATGCTGGGGCTGACAGCTTTGAAGAAGGCGATGCCTGCACCTGCGTTTGCGCGTTTGATTAGCCCGCTGCTGAATATTAACCTGGGTGAGGATGCGCTTTTGCTTGTCGCTGGTGATGAGCGTGTGCGCACGGAGCTGATTGGCAAGTATTTGCCGGTTATCAAAGCGGCGTTTAATGTCAGCAATGTGCGTGTTGTAGGTGGCGCACGCAACGGATTGGATGCGTATTGAGGCTGCGAGTTTGTAGTTTTATAATGTGTATAAAAAACGTCGTGAGCTTATGAGTTTAATCATTGCTCACGACGTTTTTGATTATGTTTTTATGTGAGTTACGGAATGGGAACGTCTACTGTTCCTTAGCTAACAGGTTACTATAAAAACTTTAGAATGTAGTCTTTAGTACAGTTGGGTTGACTGCAGCAGGTCTAAGCATAGTTCTCACTTTAATAATTGTTAAAGACTTTCGGAATAACCATTTTCCCAAAGCTCATCACAGCTTAAATCAAGATCATCATTCCAACTGATACCATAGCCGCCAACATCAACCTTGACTAAGTTAAAAAGACCATTGGTGTATTTAAGAGCTTTAAATGGTTGCCATATTTTCCAAAGAGGTTTTACATCATAATACTTGCAGATACCGTTGATAAAATCAACTTTTAAAATAAAATTCGGTAATGCTTTTACCTTTTGAACCTTATGAAACATGGTAGCACCTCCTTCTATTTTAATGGTGGCAATTTAATAAATTCCTGCGTTTCCCAGATATGCATTAGTGCAGTTTGGTGCAATGCAGCCCATTCTTTAACGAGTTCCAATGCTTTAGGTGGTAAATCTCCTTCCAGCATTTTTAAAGATTTGATTTCGATTTCACCTGTGTATTCACCATAAATTACATGGAAATGTGGTGGATTGTGTTCTTTTCTTTGAAAATACATTTTGATGTACATTCCGTAGAAACTGGATATTAACGGCATGTTGTTTTCTCTCCTTTAATTATAATATTTGCTCCGGCAAAATACAACATGAGGCGCCAAACAAAAAAGCAGCACACATGGTATCCGCAGGTTTCGGATACCATAGGTACTGCTAAATTACTACCGGTGTGAGCCGATAGGTACTGCTTATTTTGTTGTAAATGTGAAGCTAAGGTAAGTATAAAGAAAATGGCAAGCAAAGTCAAATGAAAATTCTGAAAATTAAACATATATGCATCCGACATACCATTTAGGTACGGCGGATGCAGGTGTTTTTCTTATTTACATGTAAGTGTCGCACTTAACATATCGCGCTGCAACGAAAATTTTTTCCGCAATTCGCGGACGGTAATTTCGTGCGGAATAACAACGAATTTGCAATGAACTCGCACTAGGCCAAGAGATTTTACTGTAGCAGTTAGCTTAGCGCTCAAACAGTATTGCAATTTCTGTTATTCCAAGTACTCATTTGCTAAAATTGCTATTCCTTACACGATATATTAATTGCTCAGTTTAGTGCAGTGTGCTAGCCTTCTATATGCTCCCTGACAGGGAGCTGGCATCGCCGCAGGCGATGACTGAGGGTTGTGCCCCTATGGGAAGGTGGTAGAAGCTTACAAGCTTCCTGCTCTCTCCAGGAATCCGCGCAGAATGTCGCAGGAAGCGGTGAACTTAGCCTGCTCTTCTTTCGTCAGCGGCAGCTCTAAAATCTCTTCAATACCGTTTTTGCCGATTACGCAGGGAACACCTGCAGCTACGTCCTTCTGGCCATATTCGCCGCTCAGCACGGTGGAGCAGGGCCAGATCAGCTTTTCGTCATGGAAGATGGCTTTGATTAGCATGCAGGCAGCATTGGCAATACCAAATTCCGTGCAGCCCTTGCCGTCGACTTCAATGTCGCCGGCTCTTTTAACCTGCAGCTGCAAGTCGTCCAGGCTGAGTGCTGCCAGCTCCGGTCGTTCGCTGCGCAGCTGGGCAAAGCTCTTGCTGCCGATGCGGATGGCAGACCAGACAACGAAGCTGGAATTACCGTGTTCGCCCATGCAGAAGGCCTGAATAGATTTGCGGCTGTAGCCTGTTGCGGCGCTGAGTACACGCAGCAGGCGGTAGCTTTCAAGGCTGGTGCCGGTGCAGAAGCAGCGCTGCGGCTCCCAGTTCATCTTGCGGCGGATATGCTCGCAGATGATGTCTGCCGGATTAGAAATGCTGATCATAATACCCTTGAAGTCAACCTGCTTCAGATGGCTGATAACCTCGTTGGCCATTTTAATGGAATCGTCAAACATATCAAGGCGTGTTTCGCCGGGACGACGGCTGCGGCCGAAGGCCATTACCAGAATATCCGCATCGTTCAGCTCGCTGTATTCACCTGCGCGGATTTTTGCTTCGTGACCGCAAAGAGCACCGCTGACGCCGTCATCTAAGTCCAGCGCCTGTGCGGCAGCCTTTTCCTTAAGAATATCAATCAATACAATATCATCTGCTTCACCGGACTGGATGAGCGCTAAAGCAACATGAGAGCCGACGTGACCTGCGCCGACGATTACAACCTTACGAGTTTTGAACATAACAGAGACCTCCTTATGAAAACAGGGAACCGTCCCCACTTGTGCTGGAGATAGTTCCCTCATTTTTTCTATGCGGTAAAAATATGCCGGTGCAGTATTTATCCCGCTTAGCTATTTTATTTGTTTGCTTCTGCTTCGGCAATAACCTTATTGATATCTTCGATAAGAGCATCAACGTCAATGCCGTGAGCGCCTGCGCCCTGACCGATGGTTTCGAAATGAGCAGCCATGCAGCCGATGCAGCCCAGACCATATTCAGCGAAAACCTCCATGATTTCAGGATGGTTTTGAACGGCTTCAATAATGCCGGTATCTTTAGTAACCATTGTATAAGTCTCCTTTTTATAAAAATTGTACACATAATCCGTACTCATTCATTATATCATCTGTGCTTCTAAAAGCCAAATTTATTACTGAAAATTTTTTGCGAATTAAGCTTGACAGAGTTCACGTTTTTTTGATTATTTTTTCACATTAAGCCGTGAAATACTTGCGTTTACGGCTAATAAACGATATAATGGAGAAAAGTGGTGTAATGTGGGTAAAAAGGGGGCGACAAAATGCTTTTAGGTGAATACGAACACACTCTGGATGCAAAAGGTCGTCTTGCTATGCCTGCTAAGTTGCGTGAAAGTTTGGGCAGTAAGTTTATTATTACCAAAGGTCTGGACGGCTGTCTTTTTGTTTACGACATGGAGCAATGGCATCAGCTGGAACAGAAACTGGCAGCCTTGCCGATGAGCCGCAAAACAGCGCGTGATTTTACCCGTTTCCTCTTTGGCGGTGCCTGCGAAGGCGAATGCGACAAGCAGGGCAGAGTATTGCTGCCGGCAAACCTGCGTCGTCATGCCGGTCTGGAAAAGGATGCTGTGATTGTGGGCGTAGGCAGCAGAGCCGAAATTTGGGATGCAGGCCGTTGGAACGAATATAACGAAGAAAATGCCGAGGATGTGAGTGAACTCGCAGAGCAGCTTGCTGACTTAGGAATATAAGATTGGTGTTGGCTATGGAATTTAAGCATACAAGTATTCTGCTCGCTGAGAGCGTGGACTTTCTGATAACAGATAAAAATGGTATTTACGTGGACTGCACCATGGGCGGTGCGGGGCACAGCAGTGCGTTTGCCGCACAGCTGGAGGCAGGCGGTCTTTTGATTGGCATTGATCAGGATGATGATGCTATTGCTGCCGGTTCTGAACGCTTGCTGAACAAATTTACCTGCAAAACCGCAGTTGCCAAGTCTAATTTTGAAAATTTTTCCCAGGTATTGGATTCCATGGGAATTGATGAAATTGATGGTATCTTTTTTGACCTTGGTGTTTCGAGCTATCAGCTGGATACACCGGAGCGTGGTTTCTCATATATGCATGACGGACCTTTGGATATGCGCATGAATAAAGAAGCAAGTCTGGATGCAGAGTACATTGTAAACCACTACAAGGAAGAAGAGCTGGCGGATATTATTCACCGTTACGGTGAGGAACGCTGGGCCAAGCGTATCGCGCAGTTTATTGTGGCGGCACGCAAGGAAAAGCCGTTGACTACTACTTTTGAGCTGGTGGATGTCATCAAGAAGGCTATTCCCAAGGGAGCAAGGCTTGACGGTCCGCATCCGGCGAAGCGTACCTTTCAGGCTATCCGCATCGAGGTAAACAACGAGCTGGGAATATTGGCAGATACGATGGAAAGAGCCGTAAACCGCTTAAAGAGCGGTGGCCGCATCGGTGTTATTACCTTCCATTCGCTGGAGGACAGAATTATTAAACAGACCTTTGCGAAGCTTGCTAAGGGCTGTACTTGTCCGCCGCAGCTGCCGGTGTGCGTATGCGGTAAAAAGCCTGTGCTGCGCAAAACGGGAAATATTGTTCCCTCAAAAGCAGAGGTAGAAGAAAATCCGCGTAGCCGCAGTGCGCGCCTGCGTTATGCAATTAAAATTTGACAGATAATAGCTAAGAGATAAATTTTGATGTTTTGATGAAGGGTGATTTTGATGCTTGCCAGAAAATACGATAATTATGCTTGGCAGGAACAGCCTGCAGAGCAATATGAGGTTCAGCAGCCTGCCCGTAGAAAAGTACATAGACCTGATCCGAGAAGAGTACTGCGCAACAGAATTCTTAAAGCATTTTTACTTATTATGGCAGCTTATTTTATTGTTGTATTACGCAGTAACGCTATGGTGCAATATGGCAATGAGCTGGTGAGCCTGCAACAGCAGGAGGCTCAGCTTATCAGCAAAAACAACGAGCTGAAAATTGAGGTTGAACAGCTGAAGGGACCTGAGCGTATTATCGGTTTGGCCGAACAATATTTGGGTATGAGTGTTGCCCGCAGCAATATTTATGTAAAGGCTGGCGGAAGCAGCAATTCTTTGGCTGTGCATAACAAATAAACATAGCCATTCAGTTTATATT
>OOBW01000187.1_pt1 | contig 60446 bp, 86 predicted proteins | sample 1671701 | NCBI WGS metagenome assembly OOBW01 (sample SAMN06348183, study PRJEB24527) | human gut metagenome | biome: human gut; feature: ankylosing spondylitis patient; material: feces | host: Homo sapiens | place: China | collected 2015-10 | reverse complement strand
TTTTAGCCATTCAAGCAATCATAGAAAATATAAAATTTAATCAAAATTACTTAAAAATTGTTTCACTTATTTACTTCTTATTTCTCTCAACGTTTAATTGATTAATCTTACGCAAGACGTCTACGGCTTTCCACATACTCTCGAGTACAGTGTATTCGTAGCGTCCATGCATATTTTCTTCACCGGCAAAAAGATTTGGACAAGGTAGACCCATATAAGTTAATTGAGAACCGTCTGTTCCCCCACGAACTGGATCTTCATTAACAGTAAGCCCTTCAGCCTTGTAAGCATCCCTAGCTAAATCAACAATCTCCATGTGCTTTTCTAATTCATCAGCCATGTTGTAATATTGATCCCACATTTTCAGCTTAATTCTTTCAGTACCAAACTCGTCATTCATCTTCTTAACGATGTCTTTAACTAGATTCTTTCTCTTTTCAAGACCATCACGTTCAAAGTCACGAATGATGTAGTCCATATGTGCTGAATCAACTGTTCCATCAAAATTCATCAAGTGGAAGAACCCTTCACGACCTTCAGTATGTTCTGGACGATCATGTTCAGGCAATTGATTATGAAAATCAATCCCAATTTGAATAGCATTAATCATTTGGCCCTTAGCAACAGCTGGGTGTACATTAACGCCTTGAATATTTAAGCCAAATTGCGCTGCTGAAAAAGTACCCCAGTCGAGTTTGCCTGGTGCTTCACCATCAACAGTATAAGCAAAATCTGCACCAAATTCTTCAACATCAAAGTGCTCTGCACCAGTACCAATTTCTTCATCGGGAGTAAATGCTAACTTAATTTCACCATGTTTTTCTTCGGGATGCTCCATCAAGTATTCTGCAAAAGTCATTAATTCAGAAATACCACACTTATCGTCTCCACCAAGTAAAGTATCACCAGACGCAGAAATAATGGTTTGACCCTTATAGTTCTTTAAATTAGGGAAAACTTCTGGGTCTAAATAAAATTCAGTATCTCCCAATTGAATCTTAGATTCACCATCATAGTTTTCAGTAATTTGCGGCTTAACATCGACCGAATTAAAGTCTGCTGTATCACAGTGAGCTAACAAACCAAAAGTAGGTACTTCATAATCAATATTTGAAGGGATAGTCGCAATTACACATCCACTTTTTTGATTATAGTGAACATCTTTAAGACCTAGTTCTTCTAAGTCTTTCATGATTACATTTTTTTGAAAATTTTCTTCTCTTTCAGTTGATGGGAAACGATCTGAATGTTCATCAGAGCGTGAATTCACCTTAACGTATTTTAAAAATCTAGGTAGTAAATTTGGATATTCTGCCATTTTTGTCCTCCTAAAATAAATCTTGAAATGGGTTAGTTGATACCTCTGAAATTACTACAGGTACATTCCAATTATAATCCTGATTCCACTTTTCAAGTCGGTTGCCAACCTTATATTTAAAAAGTTTTTCAGTGTAGTGTCCTGGATCGACTACTGTTAACCCGGAAGAGATCATATCGTGACCAACATGATAGTATACATCTCCGGTTATAAATGCATCGACTCCATCAATTAGAGCTTGACGCCAGAACTTACCACCATCTCCGCAAATAAAGGCTACAGTTGAGATCACCCTATCATTATCAGCAGTAATCAGTCTTGCCATTGGAATTTGCATCTTGTCTTTAACATAATAAGCAAATTCCTTAGCTGTCATTTTCTTAGGTAGTTTACCCTTTCTACCAATCGCAATTCCATCAGTATCGAAGGCAAAAGGCTCAACCTCTTCTAAGCCTAATTCTTCAGCTTGCCAATCTGCTGAGCCGTTCTGAGCCTTGTCAGAATTGGTATGAATTGAATATACAGCAATCCCATTAGCGATTAACTTACCGTACATTGCATTTTGAGGATCAGCAAAATCAAGATTTTTAGCCGGTCTAAACATCACTGGATGGTGGCTAATGATGAGGTCAACACCCTTTTCAATTGCCTCATCTACTACTTGCGGCCGAACGTCTAAGGTAGTCATTACCTTGGTAACATCTACATCCATTGATCCGATTTGCATCCCAACTGGATCACCTTCAGAAGCAATTTCTTCAGGAAAGTCTTTTTTTAAGCGAGCTACAATATCTGCTACTTTTGTCATTTTAGTACTTCCTCAATCATTTCAATCAAATCATCTATCTGACTAATTTTAGCTTCATCTTTATTTTTAGCCTTATTTAGATTAGCTTTGAGATTTTCATAGTAATTAAGTTGCTTAGTCCATTTTTTAATAAAAACTAGATTTTTTTCTTTTAATAAAAATGGACCAAATTCTAATTCTTGATCAGATAAATTATACTTAGCCTCTGTTAACTTAGCCTTGATTATTTCATAAATGTGGCCAGCTACTTCGATAATCTTTTCTTCTACTATCTCATACTGATGATCAACGAGCCATTTTCTAACCAAAGGCTCACCTATATTCGCCTCTAAAATTAGCGTAGGATAGATCTTTCCCTCTTGATGAGCCGTTTCTAACAAATTAGTCATGAGCTTTCCACCCATTCCAGCGATTACAACTGTATCAATTTGATCACTACTCTTTAAAGTTTCTAATCCAGACCCTAATCTTATCTCAATCTTATCTTCTAGGCCTGCTTGTTCAATATCTTGTTTCGCATTATCTAATGGGCCAGCTGCAACATCACTTGCAATTGCAAAATCTATTTTTCCTTCTTCTACTAATGCAATTGGTAAATATGCATGGTCAGTTCCAATATCTGCTACGCGACTTTGTGGATCAACCATTTTACCAATTTGAGCTAGTCTTTCTTCTAACACACTCTCACCTCTTATTAAAAATTTTAGCATAGATAGTCAAAAACTTACTTGAAAAAATTTTTAATCATAAAAAAGCAATAAAGGCTAAATCAATCCTTTATTGCTAAAAATTCAATTATATTTACTTGGTAATAATGATATCTGATGGCTTAACATCATCACCAAAGTAAGGTTTTAATTCTTGGTTGTAGTCATTAACAAAGAAGCCGTCCTTGTTAAGCTTATTAATGTGCTTATTGGTCCAGTCAAGAAGTGACTTATTACCCTTCTTAACAGCAGGAGCAATGTATGAATTTGGTCCTAAGTGCTTGATACCAACAGTATACTTAGGATTGTTCTTTACCCAAGCATATAAGTAAGAGTTGTCATCAGCTAAAGCTGCAGCACGACCATTCTTCATTGCGTTAAATTATTGAGTCTTAGAATCAAATTTCAAAAGATCAACATCTGGTTGCTTACTGGTGAAGTAATTTTCAGCAGTAGTACCCTTAGTTACGATCACCTTTTTACCCTTCAATTGGTTTACATTAGTAATTGGCTTAGACTTAGGTGAAACAACACCAACTGATACTTTCATATATGGCTTAGCAAAATCTACGACTTGCTTTCTTTCTGAAGTAACAGTGAAGTTGGCTAAAACAATATCAGCTTTGTTTGCATTCAAAGTATCAACACGGTTATTAGCGTTTACTTGAACAAACTTAACTTTAACACCCATTTCTTTAGCTAATTCACGAGCCAAGCGAACATCATATCCAACGCGCTTACCATCCTTATTAACCCAACCATATGGTGGTAAATCGCCAAATACGGCAACCTTTAAAGTGCCACGTTTCTTAATTGCAGCAACCGAGCTAGGGTTATTGCTTGAGGAATTACTGCTTGAATTATTTGAGCAAGCAGTTAAAGTCACAGCTCCAACAGCTAAAATTCCAACAGCAGCAATTAACTTTTTAATAAATTTATGTCTCTTCATTTTCTACTCTCCCTAAAATTCCATACTTTCCAAAAATTCTTCTGCTCTCTTTGTTTTCGGATGCTCAAAGAATTCTTTCCCAGGTGTATCTTCTACAATTGTTCCATTTTCTAAGAATAAAACTTGATCAGCAATCTGCTTGGCAAAGTTCATTTCGTGAGTAACGATGATCATGGTCATGTGATCTTCATCAGATAATTGTTTGATTAGTTCCAATACTCCTCTAACCATCTCTGGATCAAGTGAAGCAGTAACTTCATCAAATAGCATTAAATCCGGATGAAGAGCTAAGGCACGAACAATTGCAATTCTCTGCTTTTGTCCACCTGATAATTGTCGTGGATATGAATTAGCATACTGCTCTAAATGAACTCTTTTTAATAAAGCTTTTGCTTCTTTTTCAACCTCAGCTTTAGGTCTCTTCTGTACTTTAACTGGACCAAGCAAGATATTTTCTAGTACTGTCATATTTGGGAAAAGATCATAACTCTGAAAAAACATCCCAATTTTTTGGCGAAGTTGCTGCCAATTCTTGGCAGTTGGAATTACTTTCTTTCCTTCAAAAATAATCGTGCCACTCTTAAATTCTTCTAAACCATTTAAACAGCGAAGTAAGGTACTTTTACCAGATCCAGACGCTCCAAGTAATGTTAACACCTCTCCCTTATTTAGAGAAAAAGAAATATCATGTAATACTTGCTTATTTCCATAAAACTTGTTTAAATCTTCAACTTCTAATATTTTTTCAGTCATCCCTTACGCCTCGTTTCTCTTACTCAATCGTTTTGCCCAAAGTGATAAAGGATAATCAACGATAAATTAATTGAACTTATAATGTACTACTCGCGGATTTTCTTGAATTATTCCTGTGTCATAACCTTTAACAGTTGCATAATTAAGCCGAATATCAAAATTACCTTCATTAAAGGTCGAAACATTATTCATCAATTCAGTAGCTGTCGGTACTTTTTCTCCATCTTTCTTCGAACTACTTACCTTATTAATATTCTCACTGCTCTGTTTTTTACTTCACCTTCTTGCTTTTCTGATTTGCTACTCTTAGATTTACTTTTCTTTTCAATCTTAACTATTGAAGATTTCGACTTGGCATTAGATGTACCTGACTGTTTTTCATTCCTTTGACAACCAGCTAATGCTAAGGCACTTACACCTACTAAAGCAGCAATCCCATACTTATAAAACTTACTTTTCACTCTATTTCCTCCTACACTCGAGCTATTAGCATTAAAATAATTGAAGATGCAAAAAAGCCAAGCTAAAGAATGACTCTATTAAAGTCATCTTTAACTTGGCTTTTTATGTACTGTACAAGAAAATAAGGATTTAAAGTAGAAAATCCCTTAGAAACGTTGATAGAATGGCCTTCTATCCCCCCCATTCAGAGAAATGAGAGTATCGTTTCTTAATTCTAGCGTAGTAACAACTCCAACTTATGAATTTATTGTAGCATATTTTTTGTTATTTTAAAGCATGGATAGTTCAATTTTATAGCAAAAAAACCTTGTGGCAATATTGCTATTACCACAAGGTTTTTGCTGTTAACTCTTATCCTAATCTAAGAAGTCTTTTAATTGATTTGAACGACTTGGGTGACGTAACTTACGCAAAGCCTTAGCTTCAATCTGTCTGATACGTTCACGAGTTACTCCAAATACTTTACCGACTTCTTCTAGAGTACGAGTACGTCCGTCATCAAGGCCAAAACGTAAACGTAAAACATTCTCTTCACGGTCAGTTAAAGTATCAAGTACTTCTTCAAGCTGTTCTTTTAACAATTCATATGAAGCATGTTGTTCAGGACTAGTTGCATCCTTATCTTCGATAAAGTCCCCTAGATGAGAATCATCTTCTTCACCAATTGGTGTTTCAAGAGAAACTGGTTCTTGTGCAATCTTCAAGATTTCACGAACCTTATCAGTCGGCATATCCATTTCGGCACCAATTTCTTCTGGAGTTGGTTCTCTTCCTAGATCTTGCAAAAGTTGTCTTTGAATTCTGATCAACTTATTAATTGTTTCAACCATGTGAACTGGAATACGAATTGTTCTAGCTTGGTCAGCAATTGCACGAGTAATTGCTTGTCTAATCCACCAAGTTGCATAAGTTGAAAACTTAAATCCTAAACGATAGTCGAATTTGTCAACGGCCTTCATCAAGCCCATGTTACCTTCTTGAATTAAGTCTAAGAAGGACATACCACGACCAACATAACGTTTAGCAATAGAAACTACCAAACGTAAGTTAGCTTCGGCCAATTCTTGCTTAGCTTCTTCATCGCCTGATTCAATTCTCTTAGCTAAGGCAATTTCTTGATCGGCATTTAATAATGAAACACGTCCAATTTCCTTCAAATACATCCGGACTGGATCGTTCATTCTTACGCTTGAAGGTGCTGACATATCTTTTAATTCAGCCTTCTCAACGTCTTTTTGCTTTTTTAAAGCTAATTTTGAAGGTTCACCATTTTCATCAACAATACTAATTCCATTATCTTCAAATTCTTGAACTAGTTGATCTACCGCTTTTCCTTGAAGATCATATGGCTTAATTAGTTGAGCAGTAAATTCTTTTTCAGTAATTTGTTTGTCTTTTTTAACTTCCTTAACAACTTCCTTGACCTTTTTATCAAGTGTCATTGTTGTTTCTTTGGTAGTCTTACTCTCTGCCATGTAAAAAAGCCCCCTTTAAAACTTCTTTCTTCTTAACGCAATTACTTTTTGCGCTATTTCAAGCTCTAAACTATCATCTTGTTTTCTTTGAGCATCCTTCAATTGATTAAGCAAATCATTTAATTGCTGATCAATCTTACTTTTTTCCAATGCCCGCAATTGATCATCTAATTCACGCTTAGAATAATCTGGAGGCATTGAAATCATCTCCATATTAATAATTATACCTTGAAGTTCTTCAGGAATAAAATCAATGAAGCCAGTAATCTCTGCCCCTTCATGGGTTTGATGGTACTTTAACCAAAATTCTGCTAATTTTGCATAACGTTCATCTGGAAACAAGAATTGCTGACTCAATAAGTAATCCCTTGCTTCATCACTATGTATGAATAGGTAAAGCAAGCGATCAAGAGCAGGATTCCTTGTCTCAAGGTCAATGCCTGCTTGCTCTTCTTTCGGCTCACTAGGCTGATCTATTGGAAGTGATTTAGGAGCTTGATAAGCTTGCTGATGATTCTTTGCGCGCTGTAATTTACGTCTTTCACGCACAAAAGTTACTTTTAATGATTCACGAGTAACTCCAGTTTGGCGTGCTAATTTATCAAGATACAAATCTGCCGCAACTGGATCATTCAGGCCAGCAATCATTTGTACACTAGCCGTAATATATCCTAGCTTCTCTCGATCATTATGTAAATTATATTGATTAGCTAGTCTTTCGAGTAGGAAGTCCATCGAGCTAAGCGCACCAGCAACCTCTGCCTGATACTTTTCAACTCCATATTTCTTTACATACTCATCTGGATCGAGATTTTCAGGCAAAACAATTATTCCTAAATTGAATCCCTGTACTTGCCCAAATAACTTCGTTGCTCTTTCAGCAGCATGAATGCCGGGCGGATCTCCATCATAGTTAATTAAGATATTGGGAGTGATTCGTCTCAGCATATATACTTGTTCTGTGGTTAAGCTTGTTCCCATCGAAGCAACACCAGACTGAATACCAGCCTTATAAGCAGCAATTACATCCATATATCCTTCGTAAAGAATTAAATGTTTTTCACTTCTTGCCGCTTTTTTTGCTTCAGCAAAGTGAAACAGTAATTTAGATTTATTAAAAATTTTGGTTTCCGGGCTATTCATATATTTAGCAATAGTTTTATCCTTACTAATTCGTCGACCCGAAAATCCTACTGTATAACCTGATTCATCCCCTAAAGGAAACATTAATCGATCACGAAAACGATCAAATAATTGCCCATCTTGCGATTGTACAAATAAACCACTTTCTCGCAGTTCAGCATCTGTATAACCTTCTTGACGAAGATAAGTTAACAAAATTGTATCGTTATCAGGCGCATAGCCCACCTTAAAATGCTCTAATAAGTCACTGGTTAATTCACGTTTTTGAGCATATTCAAGTGCTCTTTCACCAACTTTAGTTGTTAGCAAAATATGTTGGTAAAATTCTGTTGCTTGCCGATACATCTTCTTTAACGGGCTAAATGGCTTTACCGCTTCGCCGTAGCCTTCTGGCATATGAAGATGGGCCAATTCAGCAACTTTTCTTACACTTTCAGGAAAAGTTAGATGATCCTGATACATTAAGAATTTAAATACGTTTCCGCCTTTACCACATCCAAAGCACTTGAAAAACTGCTTTCCTTCATTAACAGTAAAAGAAGGCGTTTTTTCTTGATGGAAGGGGCAAAGTCCTAAATAATCTTTACCTTTTTTTTCTAAAGAGACATATTGACTTATTACATCCACAATATCGACGGAGTTTCTAACTTCATCGATAAATTGTTCAGGAATACGTCCTGCCATCAATGGATCATCCCAATCAACTATTATTTAATTACTAATTTACTTAAGTCGCCCATTCGATCAGCTAAGTTATTAACCTTTAATAATTGAGCCAAACGATTATTCTTTACCTTTTCATCCTTATCAAGAATCATATTACTTTCAAAGTAATTATTAATTACTGGTTGTAATTCTACAAAGCCCTTGTAAAGATCGGCAATACTCAAATCAGTGTTTTCCTCTAATGCATTTACACCAGCATATAATTCTTCTTCACTAACATCTTGGAAAAGATTTTCATCAATGTCATTAGCATTTCTATATTTTGCTTTCTTCAAAATATTAGTAATTCTAGTCAAACTTTCAACTACTGGCTTAAAGTCAGCATCATCATGATGCATTTGCAAGGTCTTAGCAGCAGCCAAAATTTGAATTGGATCTTGTTGACTAGATGCAAGAACAGCGTCAATTACATCATAGTCATATTTTTCAACTTGTAATTGTTGCTTTACACGATCACGAATAAAGTCGGCAATTTCATTTTCAGCTTCAGCATCCTTAGGTAACTTAGCTGCAGTCTTATCTGATAGTAATTGAATCAATTCTGGTAAAACATCTTTAATAGGAAGTGACCAACCTTCGTTCAATAAGATTCTTACAATTCCGTATGCGTTTCTTCTTAATGCATATGGGTCATTAGATGAGGATGGGATCATACCTGCACCGAAGAAGGAGATGATTGTATCAAGTTTATCTGCAATTGAAAGTAATGAACCAACAGTAGTACTTGGTAATTCACCTTCAGCACTAGTTGGCATATAGCTTTCTTTAATTGCTACACTAACATTTTCATCTTCACCAATTAAGCGTGCATAGTGCATTCCCATGACACCCTGTAATTCAGCAAATTCACCGACCATTGAAGTAACAAGGTCAAATTTGTAGATATCACTAACTCGGTCAAAGTCTTTCATTTCAATATCTGAAACATTAAACTTCTTACCAAGGTAATCCCCAATAATTTGAACACGTGCCATATGTTCAGCTACTGAACCAATCTTATCATGGAAAGAAACATTCTTAAGCTTATCAACGAAATGAGCTAGTGGGTACTTCTTATCTTCATCATAGAAGAATTGAGCATCATCTAAACGAGCAACAAGAACTTTTTCATTACCAGCGATAACATTGTCTAAGTATTCACTATTTCCATTTCTAACTGAAATGAAATGATTAATTAATTTGCCGTTTTCATCATAGACTTCAAAATATCTTTGATTATCTTTCATTGAAGTAATTAATACTTCATCAGGGATGTTCAAGTATTTTTCATCAAAAGAACCAGCAAATACAGTTGGATATTCAACTAAATTAGTAACTTCTTCAAGTAAACCCTTGTCAATATTAACTTTCCAGTTATGTTGAGCAACGAGTTCTTGTATTTGGTTAAGAATCATACCCTTACGTTCATCAGCATTGGCAATTACGTATTGACTCTTTAATGCTTCTTCATAGTCATCAGCGTTAGCTAATACAACACTGTCACCTAAGAAACGATGACCTTGAGTTTTACGACCAGCTACCACATCTAGTAACTTAACTGGCACTACTTCACTATCAAGTAAAGAAACCATCCAATGAATTGGACGTACAAATTCGAAGTCGTAGCTACCCCAGCGCATCTTAGTTGGGAAGGTCATTGCTTTAACAATATCACTCATTCCCATTAAAATATCGGAAGCTTTTTTACCTTCTTTTTGAACATGAACATAAGCATATTCAGTACCCTTAAGCTCTTCAAAGTAAATGTCATCAGTAGTCATTCCTTGACCACGGACAAATCCTTGAGCAGCTTTTGTCCAATTGCCATCTTTATCTTGAGCAATCTTCTTAGCTGGGCCCTTTTTCACTTCATCAATATCTTCTTGTTTTTCAGCTAAATCTTCAACTAAAATCGTTAAACGACGTGGAGTTGAATAAGTCTTAATATCTTTAAAGGATAAACCATTTTCCTTTAAATACTTTTTAGTACGATCAGCTAATTGCTTAACACTTTTAGAAACAACGTGAGCTGGCATTTCTTCAGTGCCAATTTCAAATAAATAATCTTTAGTCATTGTTTTGCCCCGCTTTCTTAGTTTCTTCTTGGTGCTTTAATAATGGGAAGCCACGTTTTTCACGCTCTTCAACAAATCCCTTAGCAGCAAGATGAGCTAAGTTTCTAATTCTTGATAAGTACCCAGCTCTTTCAGTAACTGAAACTGCACCACGTGCATCAAGCAAGTTAAAAGTATGACTACATTTTAAGATGTAATCGTAAGCTGGATGAATTAGATTTTGACTCAACAAACGTTTAGCAGTAGCTTCGTAAATATCAAAGAACTTAAGTAATTGTTCTTGATCACTTTCTTCAAAAGCATACTTAGAATGTTCATATTCTGGTTGTTTGAAGATATCACGATACTTAACTCCATCACCCCATTCAAGATCAAAGACTGAGTTTACATCTTGAATGTAAGAAGCAAGACGTTCTACACCATAAGTAATTTCACTCATAGTTGGTTTAACATCAAGTTCTCCAACTACTTGGAAGTAAGTAAATTGAGAAACTTCCATTCCATCAAGCCATACTTCCCAACCAACACCGGCACAACCCATAGATGGGTTTGCCCAGTTATCTTCAACAAATCGAATATCGTGTTCAAGAGGTTCAATACCTAATACTCTTAAACTATCTAAATAGTATTGTTGAATGTCCTTTGGTGCAGGCTTAATAACTACTTGGAATTGGTGGTGTTGGTATAAACGATTAGGGTTATCACCATATCGACCATCGGCAGGTCTTCTTGAAGGTTCAACATAACAAGCTGCCCAAGGTTCTGGTCCAACAGCACGTAAAAATGTATATGGACTCATTGTCCCGGCACCTTTTTGTTCATCATATGAAGGCATAATCATACAACCTTTAGAGGCCCAGAACTGTTCCAATTTAAAAATCATATCCTGGATATTCAGTTTTTCTGACATCTATCTCTCTCCTCACAACATAGGCATAAAAAAAGCCTATGCAAAAATTGCATAGGGACGATTTACTTCGCGGTTCCACCCTAATTCAGGAAAATATTCTTCCTGCCCTTAATTAACAACTTTGACTAAAAGGTGCCTTTTCCCAAATGCACTTCCACCATTCTGCACTCGCTGTATTGGTACTTTTCTATTCCTTTATAGTTGTCAAAATACGTATCTATTTTATCATCTTTTATAAAAAAAGACTAGTAAGAAAATCTCACTAGTCTTTAAACGAATATAAAAAGTCAACAGCTAAAAAAGCGCCAATTCATCAAGAAATTTTTTAGTTTTTAAATTAAGATCCAGATAGTTAACGTACATCCGATCGATCACCTTGCCAGAGTCCTTTTTTAATTGCGGATTAATTTTTATTTTCCCTAAACGATCAATATCAACTAAAGCTAGAGTACGAATCAAGGCTACTATTTTAGGATCTAGATGCATCCTTTGACTGACACTATTAAAGTGATCACTACAAATAATTCCACCTAATTCCATCGAGTAGTCAAACACACCTTGTACTTTACCACAAATTAGACAACGATCTAATTGTGGCGCTACTCCATATGCATTAAGCAACTTCAGTTGTACCATCTGGGTAATAATTGCCGCATCTTCTCCTAAATTTATCTTCAGCAACGCTTTCATAATCAAATCATAAAAACTTCCAATATTTTTATACTCAACAAAAGCATGGTCAAGCAAGTCTAAAACATAACTCGAATACGCATTCTTAGTTAAATCTAAATATAACTGGTCCAGCTGCTTTACATCCTTGAAAGTCCGCAGCGTACTGATTCCCTTCCAATTTGTATTTACAATATACTTTCCATAAGAGAAGTTAAGGGTTGCAGCTCCTAATCTGGACTTTGGTCTCAGTGCTCCTCTTGCATCAATTGTAAAAATACCATGATCTTTAGTCATGATCTTGGTTAGAACATCAGCTTCTTTATATTTTTTTCTTTTAAAAATTAATCCTTGAACTTCACAAAGTTCACGTGCCATCTATCTTAATTCCTTAACGTTGTAGCCAATAGATTTAAGAAAGACAGGATCAGAACGCCAATTCTTTTGAACCTTAACCCATAGGCGTAAATTAACCTTTTCACCTAATAAAGCTTCAATTTCCTGACGTGCAGCAATTCCAATCTGCTTCAACATTTGACCTTTCTTGCCGATAATAATGCCCTTTTGACCGGGACGCTCAACATAAATTGTAGCCTCAACTTGAAGCTTGCCACCTTCATGATCCCGCATTCGGTCAACTACCACGGCCGTAGCATGCGGAACTTCTTCATGAGTGAGCTTCAAAACCTGCTCGCGAATTAATTCAGCTACAATAAAATATTCTGGACGATCAGTCAATTGGTCTGCATCATAAAATTGCGGACCTTCTGGCAAATATTTAGCAATTGTTTTAATCAACTCGGAAACATTGTTTCCTTGTGAAGCAGAAATTGGAACAATTTCAGCAAAATCGCCTAGATTCTTATATGAATCTATAATAGATAATAACTCATCTGGGTGGACTTTATCAATCTTATTTATCACTAAAAATACAGGCTTTTTAATTTTCTTAAGAAGTTCAGCAATATATTGGTCTCCCTTACCTGCTGGTTCAGGTTCAACCATAAATAAAACCACATCTACTTCATCTAAAGCAGAGTAACTTGACTTATCCATAAAGTCATCTAATTTATTTTTTGGCTTATGAATTCCCGGAGTATCAATAAAAACTATTTGTTCCTGATCATCAGTATAAATACCTGAAATTTTATTTCTAGTGGTTTGTGGTTGTGGGGACATAATTGCCACTTTTTGTCCCACTAAATAATTCAAGAGAGTTGATTTACCAACATTAGGTCTACCAATTAAAGCTACAAAACCTGATTTAAAGTCTTTTTTTTCATCCATCATTGTTACATCCTTTTTATTTAAGTTTTAATGAATTTGCTTTCCATGATTTTCTTGATCAGGATGAAGCGGAAGTCCATATTCACGTAAAACTTTACCTTGGATACCAAACATAATCTTGGCTTCATCGTCTTCGATATGATCATAACCATTTAAGTGAAGGTATCCATGAACTAGTGTATAACCAAACTCCCGATTAAATCCAGTTTCATACTCTACACTATGTCTTTTGATAACTTCAGGGCAAAGAAATAAATCCCCAATATCTTCTACAAAATCAGGATCGTCACTAAAAGCACTCATAAAGTCCTCATCTAATCCATCTTCAATTGCAAAAGAAATTACATCAGTGGGGCGATCTTTACCGCGATATTTTTTATTAATTTCATGGATTTTTTTGGAAGAAACAAAGTTAATACTCATTTCTTGAGAATTCTCTTTATGAATTTCTTTTTTTGCTGATAATAATAAGTTGCTAATCCATGAAATCCAATCTTTATCGCTATCTTTTAAGAAAGTAACTTCATCATTAAAAGAAATATCTAAATTATTCAACTCTTAGTGTCCCTCTTCTTCATATGCTCTAACAATTTTGGCCACAACGGGATGACGAACAACATCATTAAAAGTAAAGTTAATGAATTTTACTTGCTCAATATTCTGTAAAATATGTTCAGCTTGTAATAATCCACTCTTTGCTTTTCCTGGTAAGTCAATTTGAGTCTGGTCTCCATTGACAACCATTTTAGAATTAAATCCTAATCTTGTTAAAAACATCTTCATTTGTGCATGTGTTGTATTTTGTGCTTCATCTAGAATTACAAAAGCATCATCCAAAGTTCTACCACGCATATACGCTAGCGGAGCCACTTCAATAACCCCGCGTTCCATTAAACGGTTGGTTGGCTCTACACCTAAAATAGCATATAAAGAATCATAGATTGGTCTTAAATATGGATCAACTTTTTCTTTTAAATCACCTGGAAGAAATCCTAATGATTCACCTGCTTCTACCGCTGGTCTAGTCAAAATAATCCGGGATACTTCTCCTTTTTTAAAGGCCGCAATCGCCATAACTACGGCTAGAAAAGTTTTTCCTGTACCAGCTGGTCCAATTCCAAAAACGACATCATATTTTTGAATAGCTTCAATATAGCGTTTTTGTCCCATATTCTTAACGCGAACTGGACGACCTTTAGCATCCCTAATTAGAATTTTATTATATAATTCTCCAAAAAATTCTAAAGTTCCCTTATCTGCCATCTTAATTGCGCTAACAACATCAGTTGCAGTAATAGTAACTCCACGGGTAACAACCTTATCTAAAGCAGTAAAAATTTGCATAATTTTCTTAACAATGCTTTCTTCTCCGGTTACTTCGATTTCACTACCAGTATCAGTTACCTGCACATCATAAGATTCTTCAATTAAACGCAAATTTGCATCGTTAATTCCAACTAAATTCATGATTGTTTCTGGTTTAGTTGGTGTAAATGTTGCTTCTATAGTTTGTCCCACTTAAAATCCTCCGTTTAATAAAAGCTATTAGTTAAGCTTTTTACCAACAATTGAAGAAGCTGCTTTACCATCAGCCTTACCCTTAATTTTTGGCATTAAAGCTTGCATAACTTTACCAAAGTCTTTTTTAGAACTTGCTCCAACTTCTTTAATTGTTTCTTCAACAGTTTCTTCAAGTTCTTCCTTAGACATTTGCTTTGGCATGTATTTTTCAATTAATTTCATTTCATTCTTTGTTTGATTAATTAAATCATCTCTGCCAGCCTTGGTAAATTCTTCTAAAGATTCTTTTCGTTGTTTAAGAGCGCTGGACAAAACTGTTAATTCATCATCACTAGTTAGATCATGTCCCACTTTAATTTTATAATTCATTACTGCAGCCTTAAGCGAGCGAATTGTAGTTAAAGCTTCCTTATCTTTGGCTTTCATAGCTGTTTTCATATCTTGCATTAAAGTATCATTTAGTGACATTGTATTTAATTCTCCTCTTTAATCAAAACTCACACAGTCTATTTTAAACTTTTTATATAAAAAAAGCTCTTGATAGAAGAATTTTCTACCAGGAGCTTTTTCTATACTAATAATGTCTACGCTTACGAGCAGCTTCGGATTTTAACTTTCTCTTAACGCTTGGTTTTTCGTAGAATTCACGCTTGCGGTATTCTTGCAAGGTACCACTTCTAGAAACGGAACGTTTGAAACGACGAAGAGCATCATCAATAGACTCGTTTTCGTGAACGATTGTCTTAGCCATGTGAGATCCCTCCTTCCATTTCTTGGCACAAAAATATGTGCCACAACAATATAGTTAAATTATAGCTAAACGAGAAAAAACGGTCAATAGTCGATTAACATTTTTCTTACTTATTTTGGTATAATTTAGATAATTAATGAGGTGAAATATATGACTGAAGAAAAAAAAGAAAATCAAAAAATTGTTAATCTAATTATTATTTCTGACTCCGTTGGTGATACAGCTTTCAATATGGTACAAGCTGGTGCGGTGCAATATCCAAATGTTAAGTTTAACTACCGCCGCTATCCTTTTATTACCAATAAGGAAAAACTAGAAAAAGTTTTTAGTGAAATCACAGAATTTGAAAATGTATTAATTGCCTTCACTTTGATTCATGAAGATGAACAATTGGCCGTAATTAAATTTGCACGTGAACATAATATGAAATACGTCGACTTACTTTCTGGCGTAATTGACAACATTCATGCTTTAACTGGTGAAGAACCTAAACATGAAATCGGTGCTGTTCACCACATGGGTCAAAATTACTTTGATAGAATTTCTGCAATGGAATTTGCTGTTATGTATGATGATGGGAAAGATCCAAAAGGTTTCTTAGAAGCTGACGTTGTTTTACTTGGTGTTTCTAGAACTTCTAAGACTCCACTTTCTTTATTCTTAGCTAACAAGAATCTTAAGGTCGCTAATTTACCACTTGTACCTCAAACCCATATTCCAGATGAAATCTATAAGATTAATCCTAAAAAAATCATTGGTTTAACAAATGATCCATCTGTTTTGAATGAAATCAGACGTCAAAGAATGATAGCCTATGGTTTAAATCCAGATACAACTTATTCTAATATGGATTCTATCAATGCAGAACTTGAGGCAGCTAATAAACTTTATAAGAAACTTGGTTGCTATGTAATTAACGTTGCTCATCGTTCAATTGAAGAAACAGCAGCACTAATTTTAGAACACCTCGGTATTGATGACTACGCTAAGTAACGAATAAAATTAAATATTTTAAAAAGATCTTTCATTAAATTTTGAAAGATCTTTTTTATACCTCTATTTATTTTTCGTCATATCCAAAATGTTTTTTAGCTTGATCACTCATCTTTTCTGGACTCCAAACTGGGTACCAAACAAACTCAACATCAACATTTTTGACTTCAGGAACCTTCATAACTGCTGCAGTAACCAATTCAATTAATACTTCTGTTAAAGGACAAGCTGGAGTGGTTAAAGTCATATTAATCAGACAAATTCCATCTTCATCTAAATCAATCTCGTAAACTAGTCCTAGATTAACAATATCTACCCCTAACTCCGGGTCTATGACAGTTGCTAGTTGATTGATAATATTTTGCTTAATTTCTTCACTAGTCCGCATTCTAAACATCTTTTCCAAAAATTCTAGCCTTAATAGCCTGTCCTGTTGGAGTACCTGCTAATCCACCAATCCCAGTTTCTCTTAATGATACTGGCATTTGATGACCAACTTTTTTCATAGCAGCAATACACTCATCAGCCGGGATAACACTGGTACATCCAGCTAGTGCCATATCAGCCGCAATTAGTGCGTTGCCTGCTCCAATAGCATTTCTTTTTACGCAGGGTACTTCTACTAGTCCTGCTATTGGATCACATACTAGTCCCAATAAATTAGACATCGCAATCGCTAAAGCTTGAGAGCTTTGCGCGGGCGTGCCACCGGCTATTTCTACAGCTGCTGCTGCACCCATTGCGGAAGCTGAACCTACTTCTGCTTGGCAGCCACCGGTTGCACCAGCAATTTCCGCATTATTTCCAATAACTAATCCCATTCCTCCTGCAGTAAAGAGAAAGCGAATCATTTGCTCTTCATTTAAGTCTAGCTTTTTTTCAAGCATAAATAAAATGCCTGGCAGTGTGCCAGAAGAGCCTGCTGTTGGAGTTGCACAAATGACGCCCATCGCAGCATTTACTTCATTTGTCGCTACGGCATTTTGCACAGCTTCCATCATAAAATCACCAGAAAGAGTATGTCCTTTTTCACGATAATTCTTTATTTTAATCGCTTCACCACCTGTTAAGCCAGTATGAGAAAATACTCCTTTACCAGTACTTCCCTTACTAACCGCAGCACGCATGGTTTCAAGATTATATTTCATTTTATTCCATACTTTTTCTCTAGATAGACCTGATAATTTGCATTCTTGTTCAATTATTAATTCTGAAATAGGTTTTTCTGTTTTTTCAGCGTCTGCAACAATTTCTTTAATATGATTGTACATTAGTTTCTCATTTCATAAACAAACAATGTTTTTATATTTTTTCTTGAGTTCTCCAATTAAAGAAGGCTTAAAATAGTTTTGAATATCATATTCATAAATGTAATAGTCCGGGCTTCTATATATTCTGCTCTCATTAAAGGGTGCCTTTTGTTGTAAAAAGGAAGTCAAAGATCTTTGATTTTTTATTTTTCTTTCTGGATCAATCAATAGAATAATTGGCAACGTACCGCTGGGCTCAACCACAATATCATGGATTACTAAGCGGCGAATTTCTATTGCCCCACCACCAACAGAACAGCCTGCCAACTGAACTTTTTTATGACCATCAGTCATATCCAAAATCGCTGTATTCGGATGATGAATCGGGCTTTCTCCCTTTTCCTCTACAAATCTAATATCAATACCGCGTTTACGTGCAATTTCTGGAGCTTTTGGTACTCGTAAGTCAGAAGTAGTAAAGCCCAAAATCCCAGCTGCAATTGCATAATCAGTACCATGTCCACGATGAGTCTGAGCAAAAGAACCATAATAATGAACAGTAACCTTTTTAGGAATTCCTCCAAAAAGCTTATTTCCCTCTCTGCCAATTGCTACTGCACCAGCTGTATGTGAACTAGAGGGTCCAATCATAACTGGACCAATGATATCAAAAACACTTTTAAAACGATTTTCCATCTTAGATTCCCTACATAAAAAATTTTTTAAAGAAAAACGACCATTTCCTTTGTTGTATAAAGTGAAATAATCGTTTTCTAGTAACATCTAAACTGGCGTCTGTTCCTTGAATCTTCCATATACCTTCGAAACTTCGCTCAAACTCATAAAGGCATAAGGATCATTGTTTAAGACAATATTATAAATGTCATACATATCATATTTATCAATTACCATTAATAAGACTGTCTTTTCAGTATGACTATACGCACCCTCGGCATCATGCAGAATAGTAATTCCACGATGCATTTTAGCCTGAATTCCATCAATAATATGTTTAGGATGTTCTGTTACGATTAATACCTGCATCTTTTGATGTTGATTATAGACAGCGTCTATTACCTTACCATTGACAAAGATGTTCAAAGCCGTATATAGAGCTCGAGTCCATCCAAATACAAAACCAGCACATATTACGATAATTAGGTTAAAAAAGATATTTATTTGACCAAAACTTTTACCAGTTTTCTTTCGTAAAATAATCCCTAAGACATCTAGTCCACCAGTAGAGATACCTGATTTTAAAGCTATCCCAGTACCAACACCATTAATTACCCCACCAAAAATTGCACAAATAATTGGATCATAGCTCATCTTAATTGGAGCAATAATTTTCATCATGATAGATGCCAATAAAACTGCAACTATAGTAAAAATCGTAAAACGGTGGCCAATTTTAAACCATCCTAAAATAAATAATGGGATATTTAGTACAAAATACATTACCGATGTTGCTAATGTAAATGGTAAATACCGTTCTGATACAGACTGTAAAATTTGGGCAAAACCAGTAATTCCAGAAGCATAAATTTTACCAGGTTGCCAGAAAAAATTTAAGGCGATAGCAACGGCTAAAGCATAAAATAAAGCTGCTGATAACTTTGAAATTAAGATATGACGCCGCGAAAGCCTTTCTAATGTACTCATAATTTTCCTCTTTTACTATGTTCATAACGTATCTAGTGTAAAGATATTTATAGTTAAAAACAAGTCTATTTTTTCCAATGCTTTTTGATAAATTGTTCTCTCCCTCCGGCCTCTTCTAAAGCATACCGAGCTGGATCTTTTTTATAGAAATCTTGATGGTAATCTTCAGCCAAATAGAAAGGCTTTGCTGGTTCAATACGGGTTACAATTGGATCTGAAAACTTATTTGAATCTTCTAAAGATTTACGTGATTGTTCAGCAATTTCTTTTTGTTCAGGTGAATTATAGTAAATAACTGGTTGATATTGACTGCCGCGATCTTGAAACTGTCCCATAGCATCAGTTGGATCAGTAACTTGCCAATAAATATTAACTAAATCCTCATAAGATAGTTTATTTGGATCATAAGTAATGCGAACCGCCTCAGTATGCCCAGTTAATCCCGTACAAACTTGTTCGTAAGTAGGGTTAGGCACGACTCCACCGGTATAACCTGATTCTACCTTTATGACACCAGGATATGTATCGAAAGGAGCAACCATGCACCAGAAACAACCGCCAGCAAAGATAGCTGTGTCATACTGCGTTTTTTCATTGTTATCAAGGGATTTAACGTCTTTCATAGTTTTCACTAGCTTTCTAAAAAAATCAATATTTATCAAAATTGTGGTACTTTTGTGTTACTTTTAGAAAAATTATTTTTCTATTTATATTATTGACTAAGCTCTATTTCTTATACAAGAAAAGTCACTTCAGAATATTAGTTCTAAAGTGACTTCTTTTTTATACTACTTACTTTCCTTTAACTTTGCTTTTCTTTCTATTATATAGGACTCTATATTTTTTAAATCTTCTTCAGTAGCCGACTTAAGAATAAAGTTCTTTGTAGTGGATCGTTTAACTATGTAGTTCTTTCTATCTTTATTATTTTCATCCCATTTTTTATTAGCTTTTTTTCTAGCTTCTGTTAGTTTTGGCATTTTTTCTCCTTATAATTATATTTTGTATTTTATAAAAAATAAATCTTATTGCAGTAAAAAAACATATTATTAGACTTAGAATTAAAAGATATTTCATGGTAGTTTTAACAAATGCCTGTTATAATGACTGTACAGCAAAGGCAGAAGCCTTAGCTTCCGTCCTTTTGCTTTTTATCTTTATTTTTAAGCTGTTGATTTTCTAGTTTATATTTTGAACCTAAATGCCATAGGTAACGAGCAGTTACAAGTGCTACTAGAATTTCAGCAGCTTCTTTTATTTGATTAAGCATTTGTTTCCTCCTTTCAACTATTATAATACACGTTTTAACGTACATTGTAAATAGGAAATTGAAAATATTTTTAAAAAATACGCAAAAAAGCCACTCCAGAGAATTAACTCCAGAGTGGCTTTTCCTATGTATTCAATTACTTAAAAGTTCCCCATGCTTCATTACCAGCACGACATACTAAGTATCCGTATCCATTTGATCGAGGTTGTCTAATCCAGACATATCCATCGTGTCGGCTATAAGCATCATACTTAACTTCTGTACCTGCTGGGAGTTGAGCAATAATTTTAGATGAAGTTCTAGCTCCATATCTAAGATTGATTGCTCCACCAGTTACGAAAGTACCCTTTTCAGAGTACCAAACATCTCCGAGATCATCAGTCCACTTCTTAACTTCTGGACGTGGTTTTGTTTCTGCAATTACTGGTTGTGATACAGGTCTTCCATCAACATTAGGCTTGGCTAACTTTTGCCAACCTTCACGGGTCGTGTTAACTACATTGCGATCCATATCACCACCCGTAAACTGCCAGATGGTATAAGTTGGCCAAGGCGCAACACTAAAGCTTGCATTTGGTAAAGTCCAACTGTTCCAATTCATAGTAGCGTACCAAGCCACCCATAGACCACAATCTTTCGCACAATTTCCGACTTCAGAAAGTGAAGATTGACCAGTATAGATAAGTGGCCAAACACCAGATAATTCGTGGAACTTATCAACAAACTTTCTACACCAGTTTGAGTCTTTACCGAATTTAGGATTTTGATAATCTTCCCAATCTAAGGCGGGAACTGCTTCGCCAATGTAATTCTTGGTATTTTTATAGAAATAATTAGCTTCAACAGCAGGATCGCCACCACCAGCATAGTGATATACACCAAGCATTTTCCCAGCTTTCTTAGCAGCCTGATAATCGGTATCACAGTATGGGTTTACATAGTAAGTTCCTTGAGTAGCTTTTACCATAGTGATATCAGTACCACTTTGAGTTGCAAAACTTCTAGGGCTTCCACTATATACATCAACCATTTTAAGCATTCTTTTTTTCCTCCTTTTTTGTTTCTGTCTTTTCAACTGGCTTATACTGACCAGTTACTGTTTGCATACTTTCAACAGCATTCTTAGTCTGTTTCATAGTAGTAACCGACTTCTCAATTTCACCTTTGATATACGCTGTTGAAGGGTGCGGTAAGTGAGCCATATCTAAAATATTGATAAGGGCATTAAAAGCTGCTACCAGCTTTTCTTGGCCTGATCCACCTTCTTTGTCAGTTTGAAAAACAATTGCTCCTGCAGATCTAGCAATCATTTGCTCAGCCTTAGCTAATGCGTCTCCTTGCAGTGCTTTCTTATCAATTTCAATTTTGTGCTTTGAATAAAAATAAAAGATTATTGTCACAACTACCGATAGAACAACAACAACCAAGTCTGTAATTTGTCCTAAATTCATTTTCTATCCTCTTTTTCTTTAAAATCATCTATCTTGTTCTCTAACCGTTTAATCTTCTTGCGCAACTTATCATTTTCATCATCAATTTCATCAAAAGCTTTTTCACTTTCAAGCCAACGGTTTCTATATAAATCACGATCAGCTCTTAGTTCTTCCTTATCATCTTTTGATACATCATGACTCAGCTTGCGTAAAGCATTCCACGCAGTTATTCCTGCTACAACACCAGAGATGAGAAGTGCTATTTCACGGATTAAGTTAGCCCAGTCTTGCACTTCCTACCACCTACTTTCGTCGTTTAACTGTCTTAGAAAATACTGCTAAATACTGAATTACTAGTAACCAAGCCACAATAGCTACAATTGATAGCAATCTGCTATAGTCATGAACAACTAAAACATGCCCTAGTTGTAGTACGACTATCATCATTAAGAAGAATGCAGCACAGGCAAGTAAAACAGCATTAGCAAGCTGACTCTTTCCTCCTGCAAAAACAAACGCAATTAAGCCAATCCCAACAATTATTGCAAAAGCATCTACTAAATCGTTATTAAAGAACCACTGCCATTCTGGTGGCCAATAAAAAAAGGAGTCGTTCACTAATAGAACGATCCCCATTGTTGTTAGCAACAATCCAAGAATTAAATGCAACAAGTTAAGTTTCGCTGTTTGCCACAGTTGTTTTATTTCCTGCCACATATTCGTCACCTGTAATTCTCTTATAACCTGCTGCGTCAAAAGTTCCTTGCTCTACAAATCCAGCAATAGTCGAATCAGTAAAATACCCATTATCTAAGGAAGATTTGCACAAACTTTCAAGATTTGAATAGATAGAACTAAAATCGAAGTCAAACATTATTCAGCACCTTCTTCTTTCTTAGTCTTTTCAGTTTCATCTGAAGTGTTAACTGATTTTGAAAGCTGTTGGACCATTGGTACAAGTTGAGCAAGAACTGCTGTAGTCTGTGCTTGTCCCTTTTGTACACCAGTTAGCGCTTGAACAAGCTTGTCGTTCTTTTCAGCATCTGCGATTTTATCCTGCTCATAGCTTTCCATTTTCTTTTGAAGTGTTTCGTTATTTGCTTGTAGTTTAGCAATTAATGCTGGCTGTGACTTGTCGCTGTTCTCAACCCAACTATGAGTCTCGTCATTCCAGACAGCATCTACTAAGTCTTCGCTTGGCTTTTCTGCGTGCCAGCGAAAAGGCAAATCTACTGGATTTAACTCCCCAGGAAAAGGAATTGCTAAGTGGTGCAATTCAATATTTGAGCTTGTTGGATCTGAATAGTAATAAAAATTGATTTTTCCGTTACTTACAACTTCGTTCAATAATTTTGAAAAATTTTCTGCTTCCATAATTTTTTCTCCAATAAAAAAGCCTTAGATAAACTAAGGTCTAAACTAATTAAACTTCTTGGTTAAGATATTTATGCCATTTACCCCAATTAGTAGGACTAGATGACTTTCTACCATACATGTTATCTCCTTCATAGAGCGTCTGATAAACCGTATTAGCATCAAATACTGTCACCTGTAGATAAATCCAGTGAGTATTATTAGTTGGATATGGTCCATTTTGAATATAACAATTTGCAAAACGATAAATACCAGTACTCCTCAAGTCATTAATATTGACGGTTGTGTTGTTAAATTCACCTTGCGGAGAGTTATAGTCAACACGCCGTTTCAAATTCATTAATTCTGTTCTTAAAGTACTTAAATTAGTATTCAACGCATTGATTGCGTCTGCAAACGGGTGTAATGCCATCTGATCCACCAGCCAAGGCTGTTTTACAGGCCAAGTCTGATGAGGTCCTTCTTTTACATTAGCAACGTCAAAACTATTAATCACAGTTACAACAGGATTGGCATTGTTAATATCTGGGCGTCCATTAACATGATTCCAGTCAATTGTTCCTGTATAGCGCCCATCTAGATAAATTGCTGCTACTTCGTCACCATTAGCTCGTCTGAAAGAAACATGGTTTGAATTATCATCGCCAAGTTGAATAGCTAAATCTAGATTGTCAGCTTTATTGTTATCGCCAAAAATTTTGATGTTGTCTGTCGCACCATTCCAGATCAAGCCACCTATCTGACCATCTGTTGCGGAATTAGCGCCGCTACCATTCCAAGTGATCCAGCTACCTTTGTTCATACTTCCGCCAGAACGCATTAAGACATTTGCATTTAATACATTAATTGAATGCGCAATTGGTTTTAATGCGCCGGCATCAACAAGAAAATTAGCAAAATTACCTGATGAATTAAATTTACCAGTTTGAGTATTATTCCACCTTTCAGCACCAACGTCATAATCAGTAATTGAAGTAATACTTCTATTAGCAAAATCGCTTGTATTGACTTTTCCAGATAATTTATCGTCTACTTCACTCTTCGTATAAGTATTTGATTTATCAGCTTTTCCTGATAATCTACTTTCAATTTCATTTCTGGTATAGGTATTAGCCTTATCAGCTTTTGAAGTTGATAAGTTATTATAGTCATCATCATTAATAACTCTGCGCCATTGCTTAAAGCCATTACTATTCCAAGTTCTAATGTAAAGTTGATTGCTATTAGTTGCGTAAAAGGCTTGTGATCCATTCCAGTTGTCGCTATTGACGACCATATTAAACCAGTTATCCTCGTTACCAGGAACATTCACTATATTAGATGTGCCAGAACAATGATAAAGACCGGGAGCTTTAATATCATTTAGATCGGTATTAGCTGAAATATTATAAGATTGAGTATTTTTTAAAAGCCATGAAACTTTTTGGGCAGTCCAGTCGCTGTCATAAATGTTAATTTTAAAAGTGCCATCGGACTCTTGAGTAACAAACTTAGTATCTTGGAAAGTATCGCCATTTTGGTTCAGGGATTGCTTAACAAATTTAAGCTTTTTTAGAGTTTCGTTGGTAGTTACTGAACGCCACCCAGTCCAAATATCGCCATTCTTATTATTTAACCAGTACTTACCGTCTTGATCTACAACAGTTACCGAACCCCAGCCGCCAGGACCAACTAGTCTTATGGCAAAAAACCACTGTTTGTTGCTCATTGGCGGTAAATTCTTAACGTTTTCGCCATTACCATTCCAAAAGCTAATTTTGCTACTTGTTAAATGGCATAAATCATCGTCCGCTGCACCAGCCTCGATAGGAAGTTTTGCATTGATAGCATCTGCTAGTTGAACAATTACGCCTTGATCTACAGGCCACCGTAAAAACAATCCACTTCCATCAAAACCAACGTTTTCATCAAAAGTTGGTCTTTTATTTGGTACATCATAGGCAATAAGTGTTTTTGCCTTAAGTTTAGGCAACGTCACTTCGCCATTACTATCTGCTATATGACCATTTACTGACTTAACTTGACCAGCAATTTTGCTATTTACTTCGTCTTTGGTGTAAGTAGTAGCTTTATCTGCTTTTTTACTTAGTTCGCCATCGACATAATTCTTGTCAGCTTTAGGCAAAATTCTATTATCGACTTCGCCCTTTGTGTAGGTAGTTGATTTATCTGCCTTTGTATCTAGTTGCTGATTTACTGCACTTTTATCGGCTTTGGTGTCGAGCTGTTGTTCAAGATTTTGATGATAAGTCTTGTTCTCTTGCTTATAATCATTTAGATTTTTAAGTATTTCAGCATCTTTATTGTTTAGCTGGGATACGGCATCTGAAACTTTAGCATCAATTTCAGCCTTATTATATGTATCTTTTTTACGATATACATCATCTGGGCTTACTTCTACAGTTACCTTATCCACACGTCCAATGACTAAGTACATTAGAAAATCAAATTTGAAAAGTGTTTGTTCTCCAAAATCAGGGATATATTCTGGAGTTTTTGCAGTTGCGACACCGTATAAAATTTCGTCTTTTCCAGGCTCTTTTGCGTAAATACCAACAGTGTGAACATTATAACCAGTCTTCAGATTTTGATTATCAAAAGTCATTCTGATACCGAGAACCGTATCTGGGTTATCAGTAGTGTTAACTACATCACTTAGGATCACTGATTGTTGAACACTCGGCAATTGAGTTAAGTTTTGAAGTTCCTCAATTGTCTTTTCTGATAAGTTCTCTGTAGAAGAAACACCTCTAGTTAATTGGAAAGCTGCTACACCTTTATTAGCTCTTCTAGCTAAGTCGATACCGGCATTAGTTAAAATTGTCTTATTATATTCTGACATCTCATCACCTCACTAGTTAAATACTTGGCTAGGACTTGCTTTTGCTATACCTGCTGCCTTTACTACATTGCCAATTCCTAAATTCAAATTGTCTGAAACCTTTGCGGTATTCAGCAAAATCTTGACTTGATACAGCAAATTGGCTGGAAGATATACATTCAGCAGGTATTTCAAATAATCAATCTGATTACTGGTAATTTCAGCAGATTTAGCAGTTGCTAAAACGGCTCTAGCTCCATAGTTAACATCAATTTTTACTGGTAGATTGACATTTTCAAGCATATTTCTAAAAAATCTAATTGTTATCGGTCTCGGTGGCAAAACATACATCAAAACCTTGTTTCTGCGCATTTCTAAAGTGTCGTTTTCGTCAGGTACTATCCCCAGTTGGCTTTCAAATAGAGATATTCCCTTAGCATCAGCAGTCGAGACAAATTCATTAAGTAGAGTGCGTAAATGACTATTTTCTAAATCTTTTAGCGTTAAGCTTTCGGATTTAAGCAACTCTTCCATTTCATACACGCCTCGATAATAATCTGGCATGTAATTAAGAAGTTCATAATTATTGCTCATTAATTACCACCGTCCCAACTACAGGCAGTTGCGATTTAGCATTATTGAAGACAAGATCAATATCTGCATCTTTGCCGTTAAGCGATGGTAACTTAGCGTTAACAACGCCCTCCGTCAACATAACTTGAGATAAAATTTTTGAGCGATAGATAGTCTGTTGGTAGCCTCTGCCTAGCCTTTGATTGATATCCGACCAGTCTTCTCTCAAAGATTGAAAATATCCTTCAATTGCCTGATTAATGCTGTCCTTGACATAACGAGTAACTTTTGTGTCGTCAATTTTTACCGAAATGTCAATATTTACAATTAGTTTTTCAGGAGCAGTTACAGTAACAGCATGGTCAATTGGAGCTAATCCATAGCCCTCTGCTTGTTTGTCTTCTGGATCAAGTGCATTTTTAACTTTTTGAACCAGACTAGCACTAGCTGGCATCAAATCATTATTAAGAACAACAACTTTAACAGTACCGCCACCATTCCAAGTTGGATAAATCTGCGCTGCTCCTACTTCATCAATCTTACTTGTCATATCCAGATAATCAGCAATATTACCACCGTAAGCAATCCAGCTTTGAGAACTTAGTAATCTAGCTCTTAGATGGTCATCACTTTCTACGTCCCTTGCAGGAGCAGTAATTTCCGTAATTTCAGCCCACGAAAGCAAGTCATTAGGAGTTACTGGCAAAATTTGACCGATATAACTATTAGCACTAGATCCTTTAACTTCCGCTGTCAACTCAACGGTTAAATCAGAATTGATCTTAGTCACATCATAAAAAATAGGCGAGTCGCCGATGCTGGCAAACTTATCGCCTATTTGAACATTGTCTAGTGGCTCTTTCTTGTCGTTTAAAACTTTCGCTTTAACTTCTGTTTGAGTAGCAGGATATCGACTTGTTCCATGTTCAATTGCTCGATAATCTAGGAACTCTCCGGAGGCTGTTTTGATGTAAGTTTCCTTGATTACATTAGCCATGTCTAAGGATTGTTGCCCCATAACTAACGCAGCAGGTGCTAAAGCGTCGTAAATAATTGATCCTTCTCGCTTATCGACATTATCGGGTACAGCATCAAGCATTTTTCTCAAAAAATAATCGTAATCTTTACTTTGAAATTCATCAATTAATTCATTCGGACTCACTTAATGCTTACCTCACTTTCTATAGGTATAGTTCCATAAGTTGTTTCGCATTCCCCAGTAAGAGTTAAGGCGTTGGGACTAGTTTCATCAATGCTAGTTATTTCAACTTTGATAACTCGTTCATCAGCTAGCAGTGCCTCTTTAACCATTCTTTCTGCTTCAACTCTGGCATAACCCATATCTTTACCAAGTAAATCGTTTAGGTCATTGCCATATTGATCGGTGTAAATCGGGAAAACAAAGCGTTCTGTTTTCAGTATCTTATCAACTGCTTGAACCATAGCACCTAAACCATCAAACTTATTTCTTATTCTCCCGTTAGCGATTTGAAAGGTTAGTGTTGGATTTTCTTCATTATCCAATGCTACCCACCTTCTCTCTCAAATAAGTAAAATTGCTGACCGCCATCGGCACGGATCATAGTTACTTTATCGCCCACTCTTAAGGAATTATCAAAAGTAAAAGTTGCAGCCTTAGTTGATTTTTCACTCTTAGGCTTTTCGCCATCTTTTCCCTTCTTTTCTTCGGTAGTTGTTAAGCTACCGCTCATAGAAAAACTACCAATGTGTTTACCTAAAACAATAAAATTATTATCAATAATCATTGAGTTAGAAATCTGCACTTTCAATGGCGCTGTACTGATGACACGACCATAAACAACATCCGAGTACTCGGAGTCACTTCCACCCCGTTCGGTCAACATTTTTATAAGCTGTTCTCCTGCCATTTTGTACCTACCTTCATTTCTAAACTACAAGTATAGTCAGTACCAAAGTTATGAGTTGCTTTAAGAATTGGGCAATTCGTCCAAGTTTTGCCAAAGTCTTTAATCTTAACGTTAGCCCCAGCGCCAGCAATTAAAGATGTATCCCCAATACAATCTAAAGTTAACTTACGCTCTGAAACATTGCGTTTCTTCAACTCATCGTTAGCTTGTTGAACCATTTGTGCCCAGTTAGCTTTATTTTTGGCATTCACTACTTTAACGATTTGTCCCCAAGTCTTAATAGTGTTACCTCTTGCAGAAGCAATTGTAAAACTTGTCGTTGCTGGGTCATCTCCAGTATCAGAAGTAGCAGTTGCAGTTTTAGTTTGTGAATTATCCGTGTTTTTTTGAACCACTTGAACCACATTAGCTGCATTATCAATGCTTTCTGAATAGGTGTAATCCGTCATAGTGTTTTGTGTATCAATGACTAAGAGTGTTCTTGTTGGGATAGGCGCTCTTCTAAGCTCAATAATCATGTGATTAGCAACTATACAGTACATTTGACCAGTAGCAGCATATGTCTTATCAATTGCACTCTTAATCATGTCAAAGCCAGTCTTACCATCACAAACTTCTGCAGGTACTCTGTAAGTTGGTTGCTCTCTAATATTGAAAGGAACACCAAAACGGCGGCAAACATTACTATATCTATCGCCCAATGTACCAGCTTGGAATACTACAGATCCTTCACTCTTCAAATATCTTTCAAAGTCATACGCTTTAACACTTACAGTCGTATCAGAAGTATATTCTGCACTAAAAACAAAGCCCCAAAAGATATCTTTGTTATCCCACGCAAAGTCTACAATTGCACCCATAGCAGGCATGATTGGGTCTTTATCAGTAACAATATCAAAAGTTAATTCTCCAGCAGAATAATTTAAGTCAGTTACCCACTTAAGATTTTTAACCATGTCCTTGATTTCGACACCAATTCTCGCACCACCGTTATCGTGCTTTAAGATTTGCAACTTAGTTATCATGCTAATCTCACTTCGCTTTGTCTAACCCAGCCTCTTGGACCACCGTTAACCAAGGCAACATGAATTGGAAAAGGGTGTCCGGGTGCTAAATAAGTAATTCTTCTTCGAACATTATTTTCATATACACCTGGAGCACTTCCATAACTATCCAATCTCAATCGACCGTTAACAATTACAATCGAACCAATACCCAGCTTTTTCGGAGGAGCTGGTCTTGGCTTAGGCTTTGGAGGAGCTGGAACATTCACTTTATGATACTTAACTTCTTTGTACTGTTTTAAACCTAGTGTATAAGCATATTCATCTGCATAACCAGACTTAAAGCCATACTCAAAGCTCGAAATTGTCATAGTTACACTAATTTGAGTTGAGCTAACAACTAACTGAACATGGTGCTTTTTACTTTGAATATTTTTAAGCCAGTTTATGTACTCGTCAGGTTTTAAAAGTTTATCTGCACTAACCCAAGAACTTCTTTTTTTTGGAAAAATGCTATCTATGGAAACCGAGACCAGTTTCATGTTGCCTACTCGGTTAATTTCTCCAAGATTAATAATTGTTTCCGATTTATCATCAGTTTCATATTTCAAAGTTAATTCTGACGGGTTGACTGGTAACTCGACCGTCTTATTAGTCGAGTAATCGGTTATATAAACACCAAAGCCGTTGACCGGCATATTAACCACCTCCTAAGGCTTTATTACGATTTTCAATAATTCTTTTATCCAACTCTTCTAAGAGTTTATCTACATCATCAGCAGGATCGCCTGTTGAATTGATTACAATAGCACCTTTGTCAATTTGAACTTGAGTGCTGTTATCTGTTTGAGTGTTGGTATTGTTGCTTGTCAAGACTGAACCAGGAGTAATTGTGCCTGATGTTACAGAACCATTTACTGCGTCAGAAGAAATTGTTCCTTGACCGAAAATACCAATATTGGCTCTTGATCCATCAAGCCCAGTAATTGCGCCAGCTACATCACTAATTGCGCCTAAAGCTCTATTAAATCCATCAGCAAGTAAATCGCCAGGATTAATTCCACTTAGTCCAATTGGGTCTAAAGTTGGTGTCATGCCACTAGCAGCGTCAACAACACCTTGCGCCATACTTGCCGAAGCATCAGCGGCAGCCCCTGCGTCTCGATTAAGACCAATAATTAAACCTTGATCGACCCAGCGACCATATTGTCTGAATAAACGAGATGGAGAACCGATGTGGAGCATGCTTTTAGCAGCATTAACAACTTTGCTTGCAACGCCTTTTACGGCACTAACTGCCGCACCAATCATAGATTTAATACCATTGACTAAACCTTGAATTAATTGCTTACCAACTGAAACAAGCGCATTGCCAAAACTTCTTGCAGCATTTACCGCACTAGAAATCCCATTTCTGACCGCACTGACTACGTTTCTCATAGCACTTGTGATAGCTTGAACCATCATAGTACCAGCCATAATGAAGAATGAAACCATAATCATTACAGCTGCACCGACAGCAATTAAACCAGCGGCTACCGCCATTGCGGCTGCTGCAACTATCATTAAACCAGCGCCAAGCATAATCGCAGCAACAGCTAAGAGCATTAAACCAATTGCGGCAATCATCGCCATTGGTCCAACTAACATTAAGGCTACCGCTAACAACATCAGACCGACTGCTGACACCATAGCTGTGACCATAATCATCATTAAAGCTGCAGACATCATCAACAGTCCAACAGCAGCCACCATTGCCATTGCAGCAACTAATACTAGTCCAACTCCGAGAAGTAAAATTCCGACTGCTGCAACTAATCCCATAGCCATTACGAGAACTAAGGCAACGCCTAAAAGAAGTAAACCTACCGCTGCAATTAAAGCCATTGGAGCAATTAAAATTAGTGCTACCGATAGCAGAATTAAACCAATTGCAGCAATCATTGCGCTAACCATAATTAGCATTAAAGCAACGCTCATCAAAAGTAAACCAATCGCTGCAACAATTCCCATTGCCGCAACTAAGACAAGCGCCACACCTAATAAGAGCATTCCAACTGCTGCAATAATTACCATTACAGCAACTAGAGCGATTGCTACTCCTAAGAGCAACACACCGACAGCAGCAATTAGAGCAGTAATTCCAATTAGAGCTAACCCAACTGCAAAAATTAAAGCGCCAACTCCTGCTGCAACTAAACCAACTGCTAGAACTACTAGAGCAACCCCTAAAAGAAGTACTCCAACAGCACCAATAATCGCAGCTAAACCAAAGACAGCAATTGCACCAGCTAAGGCAAGCAAGCCAACGGCCGCATTAGTCCCATATTCAGAAATAGTAGGTAGTTGAGTAGCAAGCAAGGAAATTCCTGCACTAGCGACTAAAACAGCAACCCCTATTAAAAGTAAGGCAGCCGCAAAAATAGCAAAGCCAACTGCTCCACTAATCAAAGAAGGTCCTAAGAACCTTACTAATATTACTAAACCAGCAATAGCAGCAATCATGCCAAAGAAAGTTGCTATAGCACCTCCTCCAGCACTAGAAATTTCAGTAGCTGCATCAGCTAACATTTTAAATCCTACACCGAGAGCTAAAGCACCAGCACCAACTAAGGCAAAAGCTGCGCCCAGTTTCATATATGCTCCAGCATTACTTAGGATCTTGCCTGGCTTAGTCATTTTTGGTGTCTCAATTTCAGGAGCTTTGATCTTCTTAGCACTCTTAAAGCCTTTAAAGAATTTAGAAACTTCTTTCATATAGCCACCAATTTTCGCCATAGCTTTTAACATTGTAAATGCCACTGCTAAAGCTGTTATGGATTTTGCAATTTCTTTAATTGTTCCCGGATCAAGTTTGTTAAGTTCTTTTAGCCCCCAGACAACAGCCTCAAAGACTAGTCCTCTCAATCCACCTTTTAAGATAATGAATGCTTGGGCTAACATTTGAATTGTGCCTGGGTCTAATTTTCCTAATGCGTCAGCAAATCCAGAAATAGCTTTTGCAGCACCGCCTAATGCGCCACCAGATAGTTTGCCTAACTGTTTAAATAGGCTATCGCCACCTTTAGACTTACTCATAGTTCCTACTAATTTACCAACAGCTTTTGTAATGCTTTCAAAGGTATCTTTTAGTGAGTTTAAAGCACCAGAATCAGAGAAACCTTTTTTAAAATCTTCAAACCCTTTTTTTAGATTATCAAAAACAGGCTCTAAACTTTCGAAAGCTTTAAACAATCCATCAACAAATCCGTCAAAATTAACCTTTGAAAGTTGATCTGTTAGATCAGAAACAAATTTAATGCCAACTTTACCTACCCGATCGAATGCACCTTGCAATTTGTTCGCCATTGTTTCTTTTAAACCATCAATAGCTTGCCCAACCGTTTTGAATTGAGTAGCCATTTTAGTAAAGTTGGCATTCGTTCCTGTTTTAGCAATTGCGTTCAAGAAGTCCTCGGTCTTAACCTTTCCGTCTTGAACATTTTTAATTAGCTGTTGAGTACTTACACCCATTGTCTTTGCAACGGCAGAAATACCTGCAGGAGTTTGTTCTAGCATTAATTTAAAGTCTTGCCATTGCACCATAGGTTTAGCAGCCATTTGTGTAGCCTGTTCAGACAAGGTCTTCATAGCTTGTTGAGGATTAGAAGAGGCAGCGGCCAAACCACCAAAACCTCTAACTAATTGATCTACATTTTTAGTACCTACAGCAGCTAATTGTGAGTAAGTACTTGCCATATCTGACGCACCATAAATTGTCTGTTGGGCAAATTGTTGCATTGACTTCTTAGCACTAGCAATTTCAGCAGAGCTTTTCCCCATCTGGTGCATATTTCCTTCGAAAGTTTGCCAAGCTTTACTTGCCTCATCAAGTTCGCCATACATAGACCTAATTCCAGTCCCAGCAAGTTCCATACCTTTGTTAATTGCGCCACCGACAACAGTGCCACCAACCATGGACTTGAACATGCTACCGCCACCACTAGATCCGCCAGAAATAGCTTGTTTTAGCCTACTCATACCACTTTGAGCTTTTTGTAAGCCACTAGATAATCTGTCTAATGGATTACTGAAAGCATCATTAATTTTTACTGTAGTGCTAATCGTACTCATTTACTACCTCCTTTCTATTTTTGATACAAAGAAAAAGCTAAGCCTAAATGTGCTTAGACCTAGCTTTTCTTTTTGCTTTACGCTCTTCTTCTTTTTCATATTTCTGCCGTACTTCAATTGAGGCTACGACTAAAGCCTGCTCACGTCTTGACATTTCCGCCCATTGTTTAGGTGTCCAGTGATATTCATTAAGAACATAGTGGTAAATATTAAAATCGCCAACAGACTCATTAATTAGTTTTTTGCTTCTTCAACCAAATCTTCTGAACTGTCATCATCGTTAAGTCCAGACAAATCCATAATTGCCTGCGAAAGTTCAGTATATTCGCCAACTTTAAGCATTTTCTTCAATACTTCTTCTGGCTTAGCAATACAGCCCCATGAAGTTTGCAATTTTTCATTATTTAAGTTTGGAGAAACTACCGCCTCTGCTACAACTAAATCTTGGAACTGATTTTCGTCAGTGTCCTGTTCATATTTATGTGTCTTTCGGTTAAGCACTCGCTTAGTTGCTTGCTTTCGAAGTGCAGATACTTCATCAGCAGTTAAAGATTTAATCTTAAATGGAGACTTAAATCTTTCTAACTTGACTTCCTTTTCTTCGACTGGACTACCAACATTTTCAAATAAGAAATCTTCAACACTTTCAGCCATTAAAATTCTCCTTAATTAATTCCGTTAAATGCTTGCACTAAGTTGAGACCTTCAAAAGTAAAGTCACTTTCCCATTCCATTACACCGTCATCGGCCTCAAAGTCAGCAATTGGAATATCGTCCAAGTTAACATCAGTTAGTTGGATTACTTGCTTACCAGCTTTTGAAGTTGGGTCGTGAATGGTTAAGGTCGCATCAAAATATAAGTCTCCGCCATCTTGAGTGTAAGGAATGCCGTACTTAATCCAGTTGGAGTTAATTAAGTAACCGCCCAAAGTTCCTGTTCCCTCGACAGAAGTTGTTTTCTTTCTCTTCCAGTGAGAACCCAAGGTTTGAACATCTTCCTTGTTCTTTTCAAGCTTAGCCGTAAACTTATTGCACTCAATCATTTTGATAATGTTGCCATCAATTTTGATTGACAAAGTAGCGTCTTTTGTTGAGATTGTATCTCGACCGTTTAAGAAATCATCAATTGCAGCCATCTATGTTCCTCCTTATCTAACTACCATAGTCATGTAGAGTTTTTCCATTGCGTCAACTGGAGTAACTGCCAAGTTAACAACAATAGCATCAACGTCATTTCCTGGTTCTACAGTGATATCAGTATTATCGAAAGCTTGGATAATATTTCTATTTTGTAGGCTGGTTAAGTAAGCAATTCTGTCAGCCTTAAATAAGTCTCGGCCATTTGCATTGTTTCCAACCTTGCCTAAATATACTCTTTCAAAAGTGTTTTCGGTATCAGTAGCAATTTCATCAAGTGTTCGCATTACACGGTTCTTTGAGAAAGACATAGGCTTTTCAGCAGTGAATTTGTGTAGTGAGTTAATATCCTGCTCAATAACTACTCTTTGTCCTGGCCGTGTAGTAAATACAATTTGACCAGCGTCAAGTGCCTTGATTGTCTTTTCATTATCGAGCTTAGGATATGCAGAAATAGCGTCTTCAACATCGAAATAAGTTAAAGAAGTGGCTGCATCTGCTGACGCTGAAATACCAGCAAAGAACCCTGTAGCATCTTTAACGTCAACATTAGTTCCATCGCCAAGAGTGTAGCCATTTACAACAGTTGAAATACCCTCATAGTTATAGACGGTACTTTCATCAGTAGGAATTACAGCTCTAACTTTGCGCCCTTCGCTTTCACGAAGTCGTTTAACTGCTTCGGCAACCAACTTATTCATGTTGCTTGATGGTTCAAATCCAGCAGTGGTAACAACAGCGTACTCTTCATTTTCCAAAGCTTCGTTTAATAGTGTTTCAGTATTGTCAGGTGCGTTGGTTACCCCACCAGTTAAAGCACCAGAAACATTAGTAAATGAAGCAGGCTTTGAACCGCTATCTGTCACTTTTTTTGCAGTAATGTAGTCATTACCAGTAAACTTGTCTAACTCATCAAACTTCACAACTTGTTCATCAACTAACTTAGTACCGAAGATAGTCGAAACAGTAGCAGTATTTGGATCTGTTGGGCTAACTTCAACACTAACAGTAATTTGATTACCTTTCTCGCCAGGATAGTTAGCTGTAATAGTCCACGGTAAACCTTCTTTAGTTAAAGTTGCTGCCGTTCCCTTATTAGGATTGAGAACAAGTACTTTAGAAGCTCCTTTTAGAGTTTCTTTGAGCGCTGTCAATGCTGGATCATCTAAAGTAGTACCAAGTTTTTTAGTGAAATCAGCATTAGCATCTACTTCAACAACGCCAGTCTTGCCCCAGCCTAAACCTTTATCACGTACTAAAAGCACTCTACCTAGAGATGATGTCGTTTCTCTTTGACCATTACCAACAACATTAATATAAGCACCTGGTCTGCGCTTGTCTTGTGCTTTCCAAGTTCCACCTGCCATTAATATCCCTCCTTAAAATTTTCAACTGCCTTTTGAACTTCAGCAATTGTATATTCTTTGTCATCATCTAGCACTAGTTTCAATACATCCCTCTCAATAGGAGTGAACTTATTACTTGAAATTAGTGCTTTTTTAGTAAATTTTTGATCTTCAACCTTGACGGTTGGATTAATTTTTCCGACTTCCGTCTTCTTGGATTCCGCCACTATATTCAATCCTTTCTAGCTTTCCACCGTTTTCAACTTTGTACATATTAAGCAAGAGATCAAAACTCATTACGAGAGTTTCATCGTCTTGGTTAATCGTTGTTTCACGGTTTCTAACGGTTGCATAATCGTCTAATCTAGTGAAATTATTCAGTAGTTTTTGCTCTACTTCGTCCATATCAGCATTAGGTTTGTCTGGATTAGCAAAATAGGTCAGTGAGTAAGATACAGTTCTATCTTGAATATCAAAAAAGCGGCTTTTAGTGATCGTCATTATCTTACTGATGTAGAATGACGGCACTTCAAATCCGCTTTTTTGCTTTTCCGAGTAAATTGTCATATCAGGAAAAATTTCTGATAATCTTTTTGCTATTAAATCAATTAAATTCATTCGAACAAGTCCTTTAATGCCCATAATCCTTCTGTCACTAACTGTGGCATCTGTCTTTGGATTTGTGGTATAGATTTCTTCATGTAAAACTGCCCTGGCACCCAATCTCTAACCAAACATTTTTTTAGTACTGGAACATATCTACCCGGTTGTTGTCTGTGCCCAGACTCTACCCAAGACGCATATTCAGCATTGTTGATTAGTTTAATTGTCCAGCCCCCGCCACTATAACTAGGACCTTCGGCAGTCCAAGATCTCCGCAGATTACCTTCTTTTACAGGAGTGTTGGCTTTAAGGATTCTTAGTGATTGTGTACCAATGCGCTTAGAACTCTTACCAAGCTCTTGTTTTACATAGCCACTATCAATCTTTTGTCTAACACGGCTTGCAAATTGCTGAAATTGGGCGTCATCAACATGACCTAAACTCATGCTTTTTCACTCCTAACCATAGCTACTTCTTGGTGGCTAAAATAGCCACTATATCCTTTACTAGCACGCTTATATTTAGTCTCTTGACCATTTACATCAGTTACATAAATATCAGCCCCAGCAGGGATTTTTATGCCATTTCGGATAATTAATTTTGCATCGTATTCATCAGTACCAAAGAATGATTGTTCACTTGGAGATTGTCCTTTTAAAACAACCTTAGCTGGTTCATTTTCCACAATAGTTACATCTTCATTATTGGTGATATAACCCTTTTTTACTGGTTGAGTGCCAACTATCCTAACTCGGTCATTCCAGAGCCTAGGAAGTGCATTTTTTAAACCATTAAAGTAATTCATTCTGCTGGCAACCTTCTAAAATTATTGAGTAACAATACATAGTTATCCGTAATCGTATTAGTAGCTTGTAATGCTGAATAAATATCGCTTGGAGATCTAAAAGAAACAGATGTATCACCTTCTGATAAGGATTGAACATTCCCTACTTGCTGATCTTTTGGTACTAGCCATTGATGAGTGTCAATAGTTTGTACTGCTAATCCTAAAATAGTTGGTTCAAGCTCCTCTGGTAGCTCTAGAATTGGAATATTGGTGTAAATAGAAACATCAGAAATAACTTTATCTAACGTAAATTCCAATACGCTATCATAATTTGGCATATTATCAGTATTTGGCAAAAATTCCATCAACTTCTTTTTAATCTCATCAAAGCGTGGATATTTATCCATTTATACCACCTACTTTACTAGAGCTAATAGGTCTTCTTTCTTTGTCTTACCAGTGTAGTCAATGCTGTTCTTATCTAAGTAAGCCTTGATCTCTTCTACGGTATTGTTTGCGTTTGGTTTAGCATCTTTTTCGACTGTTTTATCACGTCCAACTGGATCAGCGCTACCGTCTTTTTCAGCAATAAAGAACTCAACACCCCTGAACTTAGGCTTAAGTAAAAGAACATCATCGTAACTTTGTTCGTAGTATAACCAGTTACCAGAGTTTGCGGCAGCCGGTGCATCCAACCCAACGAAGTCATATTTTTCAGGTGCAATTTGAACACCGTTGTAAATAAGCATCATCTTAATTTGTTTAGCATCAGCAACAGTCTTAGAACCATTGGTAAAGTCAAACTTAGTTTGGAATAAATCTTCTGGTACTGCAACAACAGTGACTTCATCAAGTGAACGAACAGCACGATTAATGTTTTGTTGATCGCCCACGATGATTGTTCTATTAACTGCTTCCGCTTCTTTAAGCATGTAATACGTACCAGTATCAACATATAGAATACGTCCTTGAACTGGAATTCTGGCACGGTCAAAGTTACGCATCATTTGATCGTAAGCTTTTAAGATGTTTGCTGCGTCCAAACTTTCTGAATGGATACCAGTATTTTGATCTAATCCTTCGGCAGTATTGGCAGCTTGACGTTGACTGAATAACTTAGAAAACATTTCTCGGTCTTTTTCAGGCATCTTGCTATCTAAGTTGTATTGTCTAGTGATATTAGCGATTGATAATAATTGATTACTTTCATCAATATCTGATGGATCAACCAAAGTACTCCAGTAACGTTCGTTAGTCAATTCATAAACATCGTAATCTAATGAATAGTTTGCTGCTGGTTGTGTAATAGTACGTCTATCACGGTTTTGTCTTCCAGATAAAATTGATAAACGTGGAACTTTGATATGTTTTGCATCTAAAAAGTTAATTGTGTTGTTAGATGGGGATTGCCACAAAGCGCTTGAATACAAAGCGTTTGGGTAAAAGCCGTCAATAACTGCTTCTTGGTATTTTTCTGCATAATTAATTGCCATTCTTTACGTCTCCTTTGAATATATCAACCATTGCTTGAACCGGATCAACGTCAGCAGGTTTTCCATTATTTGGCTGGTAATCTTGCTTGCTGCCTGCATCAAACAAATAACTGTCAGATTTTTGCAAAGATTTAATTTGTTCATCTAAGCCAGTTAAGTTACCATCATCATCAAGCTTAATTTCGTCCATGTTCAACAGACCTTTAATTGCCTTGTTATTACGAGCATTAGCTTTGCTTAATGATTGGTCAATTGCACTATTTAAACGATTAGTAGCAAGTTTTTGAGTAAGGTCAGCCGTATCCTTATCATATTTCTTTTTCAAATCGTTAAATTGTGCCGTTAAATTTTCGTTATCTTTAACTTGGCTGCGTAACTTCTTTAAATCTTTGTCTCTTTCGCTCATTTGAGACTTAAGAGCTTCATTTTCTGCCTGCAGGTCAGATGATTCGCCCTTAGCTTTCTCAATATCAGCGCCGTTTAAATCCATAATCTTTTTAATCTGCTCTTCTTGTAATCCAAGCTCTTCTAATTGTTTTCTTTTCATTGTTGTTCTATCCTTTCACACGTTTTATACGAGTTCGCCTCTCATAAGGGCATACAAAAAGAGCAGTTTTACGACTTACTCAGGTCAAAAAAATCATATAAAAAGCGAACCCTAAACATATAAGGTTCGCTCAATTATTATTTATATAAAAAACTAGCCTACCAAAGGTTCAGGAACTTTTAGCTTTCCTGCAGCAACTAACTTTTGCTTTTCTAAAAGCAAATCCATGAAATAGTCCCACTCTTCTTTACTAAAAGTTTTTTCAAATTCAGTAAGACCCACAGCATCAGTTCCTGGGGTTTGCACTAATTTATCAACATATTTTTTTATCTCATCTTTTCGCATGTTATCCCCCATCCTTTCAGCCTTTCAATAGTCTTTTTTATTATTTCTTCTTCACTTTGATTATAACTACTCTTTCTTACATTTACAATTGTTTTGTCAATAAATGAGCCCAATATATCCTTATTTGCTGAATATTTATAAACTTGCCCATCATGAGTAACAATTACACCAAATTTATATGATCGTTTATAGGCAACTTGATAGTCACTGCCACTAGGACCGATGTTAGTGGGGTGGTTATGGATACCAATTAATTCACCTGGTTCAAAGTCATTGTGAATATGTTTAAGAACATCATTTGATAATGAAACTTGCAACAATTCATCTTTTTTACTCAAGGTTCTATCAACTAAATTGCCCTTTGTATCAAGAATGTAACTATCTTCATGATCAGTAGAATTTCTATTAATTAGCATAGCTTTTGCATACTTATAAATCTGAGAATTTAACTTCTTATTGCTTGAAATATTTGCAAATTTCTTTTTATATTCATCAGATTTAATATATTCCAAATCTACTGAATTAGTACCATTATGATAGGCACCTGAAAGCATTTTATTTTTGCTACTCTTAAGTCTTCCGCGCTCAATACTACGTTCTTCAAGATATTGGTTTACATTGTTCTCTCTAATAGTTTTAAGCCATTCATTGTAAGACATATCACTCACATAAGTACCCTTACCAGTTTTAGGATCACGACTCCACCGTGTTTCAATATCTGGCAAATTCTTGTCATATGGAACTGTGGTACATCTACAATAGGGATGAATTAACGGATAATTAATGCCCTCTCTTTTATCTTTTACATTAAAAATGCGCTCATCTAAGTGAGCGCATTGGTCACAAGTATGACTTTCTAATGTTGCTAAGTACTGATACTGTTCAATATCACTGTCTTTATAGAATTGGGCTGTAGCTTCTTCAGCAGCGTGTCCCATCTCGGTGATAACTAGTCTATGTAAATCTCTTTCAGAAACCTTTTGAAATCTGTCTCGCATCATTCTAATGACTTTACTTGAAGAGTAACCAAACAAAGTGCCTCTTAAAAGTGCATCGGTTAGCTCATCAGGCAAGATTTCCGTGTATTCTTTCCAAATACGCTTACTGAAATCACTGCCTTTCCAAGGTCGATAGACGATATTCTCTAGTTGTTGTTCGTTAAAGTGATTTAGCTTGATATCTAATTGACCAGTAGCACGATACTTATTGTAAGCATCTAAATAGTAACTATTCTGATATTGTTTAGCCAAACCTTTTTGCATTCTTAACTGTTCAGCCATGCCATATTTCTTAGAAAACTCAACCATTTGTTCATGCAGTTGTTGAAGTCTAAAAATACGGCTTTTGTAGTATTCAGCATTTAGCTCTTTCTCATAACCACCCGCTTTTGCTTTGCGTTCAAACTCTTCCAGGGTCATAGACCACTTAGTTGAGTTGATGTTTCCTAAGACGCTAGCAGCTTGCTTTAAACCAACATTGTTTTCATTAGCATATCTTTGGAGGTAACTTAGTGCTTCTTTTTCGATATCATGCTCTAAATTTCTTAGACGTGACTGCATAGCAGCTTCATAATCGGCTGATGCTTCTAGTTGCTTCTTTTTGGCAGACAAAGCACGTTTTTTCCAGTATTCGCTACTCTTCATTGTTATTTTGTACGCCTGTACCGTTTAAATCTTCAGCATAGGGATCATTTTCTTGTCTATCTTTGGCTAAGTCTTTCAGTTCTTGCTGCCAATCATCAACAATCGGATTAGCTTTAGCAACTGCTTCTTTAGAGCTGTAATTTGCTACTGTAGAGACGATTTGAGCCTTAGTTAAGCTATCCTCTACCTTAGTCCTCGTCCAATGTTGTGATATATGGCGCTTGTCAGCATCTGAAAAGTTAAGATATCGCATAATTGCCCGAACAAGTTCGTTAATTGCATGTTCAAAGTAGGTCTGCGTCTTAGCTGCTTTCAATTCCAAGTGAGAATATAGCATTTTGATTGCTACACCACTTGCGTTGCTACTTTCAAAGTTAGCTGGATCAATTCCTTGACCAAACAAGAAGATATTATCTCTAGTAATTTTCAAAGCATCATCACGAGCTTCTACTGGGATATCAATTTGAAGCTTATCAACACCACTTTTATCGCCATTACCAGCGTTATTAATCTTAATGGACTTATACTTTTTAAGATCATTCATAAAATCCTTTAAGCTTGCCCCACCATAGTTAGTTAAGACAAGGATTACAGTTTGAACATCGTCTAAATCATTGATAAATCCATTGTAGATATCATCGTAAGCATCAATTAAACCTTTGTACTTGTTAAGTTCAGGCAATCTATATTTATTTTTAGGAAACTCAATGAAAGGCACACGTCCGAAATTATGTTTCAGAGTGTTTGACTGCCCCGTTTCATATCCTGCACTTAAATCGTAAGACGTAATGATGTTGTACGGTTCAATGATTTCGCTATTGGTTGTACTTGTCTTAAAGAATTGAGCTTCCTTATCCGTCCAATATTCATGAACTGTGAAGTACTTACCAACTTCTGGATCTAGTTGCTTGTAACTTCTAAGTACACCTAGCAATTTATTATCTAATGTTGTTGCATAAACTGGTGTAATCTGGTCAGGTTGGATAATTCCATATCTAAAATTATTGTCTTCATCAATCCAATAATGGAGCCAAGCTCTACCCGCATTAGAACTATCTACTAATAGCCCGTTTAAAGTTAAAGCACGATCATCACCTAATACATCAAGAATCCTCTTGTTATCCGTATCTTTTCCTACATCAATGTCAGGAAAAACAGACGCAACATAACCTGCTTCTTGATCTACTAAAAGCTGATAAAAATTAGACGGAATACGATTATCAGCACTTCTTAAAGGATCTTTTTTGCCTTCTTTGTTAAGTTTGGGCTTACCGTCATTTCTAGTAGTGATATCAGTCTTATTTTCGTAATAGTCGACTGACTTTTTGTAGTTATTAATCAAATCATTACGACTTGAAGAAGTATTTTGAATTAATTTCTTTAGCGCTTCTAATTCCAAGGTATGAAACCTCCCTTCTTGTTTCTACTGTAAATTGCGTATCTAATAGCATCTAGTCGGTCATTGTGTCTCACATCATTTTCTTTGAGTGGCAAACCTGTTTTGTCGTCCCAAGCATACTGATAAATTTCTTCTAGTAATCCACTTGCTGCTGTATCAACTACATAAAATTGACCAATACGCATTTTTCTAGCAACACACTCAATTCCTGGCATGATGTTCTTATTAGCGTTTATGCAGTTAATACCATTAGCTTGAAATTCACTTACGTTATCAGGACGAGCAGAATCAGCATAAAAAATAAGATTGCGTCCAAAACTTGCCTGCAAGTTCTTCGCAATCCTTACCCAATAATCAATGAACTTATGTTTCTTTGTGTAGTCAGCTAGCACATACGTATTACCGTCCTTATCATCACCAAGAAGAATGATTGGATTAGGGTGTTCATAACCCCAGTCAACGCCAACGTAATACTCTAAATCATCTGGAACTTGTTCCCTAGAGATAACCATTTTGTCTTTATCAAAATCTCTATAAACAATACCGTCACCTGTAACCCATTGACCTAAAATACCACGATCATAAAACATCCCTTTAGGAGTCGCCGCTTTAATTGATTCGACATAATCCTTTGATAAAAAAGTATTGTCATCAATAGTAAAAGTAAAAGATTTAATACGTGCTTTAGGATCTGGATTATCAATATAATCCGTTTTTAACCAATGCGTTGGTATATCAGGGTTTGTATCACAAATAATACGCGCTCCTTCAATAGAACAACGTTGCAGTATTTCTTGAAATACGTCATGAGTAGCTAAACTCGCTTCATTTATATAAGCACCATAACTTGTCATACCACGAATTGACCCAACCCCACGGATTGATCCTGTGTAAGATGGCACTATATCTACTCCAAACAAATGATAATGTCCATGTCTATCAGTTTTCATGGTAATTCCAAAATATGATTCAATCGCACTGATAACGTTAGTGTAAATGGAATTAGAACTATACCCTGCCAAAATATATTGAGGATGTGGATCTTTTCTACTCTTGGCAAGCTTAGCAATACGTTTTAGCTCCATCACAAAGATATAATTATTCATTACTGTTTTACCAGCTCTGAAAGCACCGGATAAGATCATAATTTTCCAATCATCATGTAAATATGAATGAAGTACTTGTTTTTGTTTATGAGTTAGGATCTGATCTAGTCCCATCTTTCTTTTCTTCTCCTACAAGTTTATTAATTAAATCATCAAGTTGTTCAGTGTTTTCATTACCTAAACGTTCAGCAACTGTAGCCTTGGCTTCCGATATACGAGTATCTGCAATAAGTTTTTGAAGTTTTTGTTTCTCAATAGGATCGACTAATGGATAGCGCTTCATAATTTCTTTTGAAGCTGTAATTTTGTCCTTGAAAGAAGGCTTCTTTTTAATTACAACCACATCATCGGCAGTAGACATTGGAACTTCTTCAACAACTTCATCTCGGAGTACTTTAGTATAAAATTCCAACACTTCTTTAGCATCAGCGATCTTATGTGACTCAATTTCAGCCATTTTAGCGTCAATATAGGATTTAAGTTCAGGTTTATTCAGGTTCTCATTGCCAATAGAATATGCTGTTTTTGCAGAATATCCAGCTTTAAGAGCTGCGTCTTTAGCATTTCCAGACTTAATATACTCATCACAAAATAGCCTTTGTTTAGCTGTTAACTTCCGTTCCAAAACATCTCACCACCACCTTATTTTTACGCAAAATAAAAAGCCAGCTTACGCTGACTTAAAAATTATAAATTGTCTAGACAAAACTTATATTGCTTATCATAATCTTCAAATTCATCAATTACGTTAGTAATAGATAATATTTTTCCATCTTTAACTACTAACTCAATTAAAATATTTTGGCCACCTATTCCAACTTTATTTTTAATCTTTTTATCGTCAATGTCTTTTTCAATTTTCATTAATTCTTTAAATACATGAATTTTATTATTTGAATCGCCATTTAGCAAATAGTCTATCGCTTCTTCACACTGAGGCTTTAATATCCAATTAGGATTTGAATAACTTGCTATCTCTTGAATATCGAATCTATCTGTACTCCTAAGAGCATAAGCATGGGTATTCATATCTTCATCAAATCCAAAGATATAAATCGTCGTATCTGTATTTACTTTTTCAATATTATTTTTTAAAAAGTCTCGTATTAGTAGACTAAATGTTTCAACCTCTTTCGATAAAATTGATCTAGACTCATCCATAGCTATTCTAATAATTGAAAAGTCCCCAGTTCCACACAGTATACTTTGAGTAAAAGGATAATATTCAAATTTTTGAGTAAAGTAAGATGGAACAGTTTTTCCATTGTCATCTTTCCTCGATGCTAAAGTATCCATAGATAAAACAATACTATTAGGACTAATTTCGGCATTTAAAGCAGTCATAAATATTCACCTCAAAAAATATTATAAAAAAATCAACTCCAAAGTGATAGAGTTGACTTTTTGAGATGAATATAAATTATTAGTCCATTAGGACTATGGCAAAGATAGGACTTGCACCTATGAAACCTTTCAGTGGCGGATTTACAGTCCGCTGTCGTTGATACTGGACCACTTTGCCAATAGATTAGCTTTGGTGAAACACGCGGAGATTAATAATAATTGAACAAAGCTAATCAATAGAATACACCGGAATCGAACCGATAAGAGATAATCGTTGCTGGCATACTTAGCTATATCTCGGTAGAATTGCCACTACCCTAGCTCCCCAATGGCTAGCTATATCCTACAATGCTCTGTTAAGGTACAGAGTTAAACCAGAAACTTTTTTGACTGTAAATTAAACGACAAGTAATACATGTTTCATGAATATTACTATTACGAATAAAACATCAAATATACTGTATGACAAGGTATATTTTTGTATTTTAAGCCCATTTTCCGCTGGGCTATGAGCAGGCAAGGAGTCGAACCTTGCTAGATAGTGCGAAAGAAGATTCTCACTTTCTATATTAATTTTTGTCCATTCTACCCACGGCAGTCGCGCAGTCCGATGAACGACTAACCAGCTCTTAGCTCCACGCTCTCCTCGAAACCGTTGAGGGTCATGGCATGAAGATTGTGCCTAGGCAAAATACTATTATATATAATAATCTCTAATGACTACCAATGCCTAGGCTAATGAGCAATCTGGGATCGAACCAGATCACTCAACAAAAAAAGTAATTTTCAGGATTAAGAAACCATAAAAACTTAGAGGAATGTTTAGCCTGATAAACAGGCTATAACCGCCAGCCGAATCGGACGGCTGCTAACGCCTACCAAGGACGGTCAGTCAATTTGTACTTACACAAATCAAGATCTTCTATTAATTTAAGAAAGGAGTATTTTTTAAAGTTCGAAAAACCGCACTCATAGCATCGTCGATGTGTAGTCGAAAGATCATACCACCTAATCTTTCGACAATAACAATTTAACATTATTTGCACGCAAGCAGAGCGCAAGGTTTACGCATACTTTACGCACGACCAATTTTTCCAAAGCTTACCAAACAGTCTTAATTTTTTCGGTAAAAACTCTTAAATCAGGTAAGCTTTCAACATCAAAATACTTCTTCCAGTAAAGCCAACGGTCAGCAAATTCGCATTGTGCATTGACTTTTTTGTTATCTATTGATCGAGTAGATAAACTAACAGTTGCTGCTACATCAACAATTCTTAGTTGATCTATGTATGTTCCAATTAAGATGCGTCTGTAAGGTTTTAAGGCTGTATCTGTGCAATTATCCATCGTCTTATAGATAGCTGCACACACCTTCCTAGCAGGATCAGCAATCTTAATATCATCTAATGCTTCATCTATGAAATTATCTTCAACGCCGTTCCTATTTGTTGATCCTGGTGCAAAAGATAATTGAGGGCTTGTAAGTTGATTACGATGTAAGCCAGCCAAGTTAAGGTATCTCTGAAAATCAGTAGTCAGAAATTTATCCACCTTCTTAGCTGTAGCTCTTGGATTTGGCTGTAATCCTAAATTGATTTGATACACACTTACACTCCCTCTCGTCTTCTAATTGTTTTTATTATTCGCTACTAACGCATCAGTAAATACTCGGTCAGTAATTTCATAAGGATCTTCGTCATTAGAACAATGATGCTTGGCATATTTCAAAATATTCAAGTACATCATGACCATTGTTTCGTTGCCTACCTCTAATTCATTTCTGGTCTCGTCCATCTTTAGACCTCACTTTGATTTCATGCTCAATCAATGGAAGAAGCTCTTCTGCCTTGTACTCATGTTCCATATCTTCCAAAGTTGGATTGTCAATATCCTTAAAATTTCTAATATTCGATTTAAGCATTGATTGAAAATTCTTAAGTTGTTCAGTTTTAAAGTTCTTGTATGTATAAGGATTAACCTCAAAATCATATAGTTTCATAGCTAGAACTCCTTATCAGGTTCTGATAATACTTTCTTCTCTGCATCACTTAATCTAGTTAATTTAGCTTCTTCAGCTACTCTTAAGTCCCAAATTCCATCGCCCATGTAAGTTAATACATCATTATGACTAAAAGAACACATCCAGCCGTACTTAGTTTTGCATGCAAAACACATTCCGAAAATACTCTCATTTTCTGTTTTAACATCATCAATAAAGCCCACTTCAAATAATCCATGCAACGCTAGAAAAGCTGGAGTGAATGTATCTGTTAATTCGCATCTCGTTCCTCTAGTTCCAATCTTCAATTCAATTGCCATAGTTATCTCTCCATTTCTTGTAATACTCTTCAACTTCTTTATCGTAATTTACAGGCTCTAATGTTCCGTCTTCCTGCACGTGATACCATTCGCCTTTTTGATATTTAAGATCACTCATAGGACAAACACGACAAATCCAACTGCGCCTAAGCAAATCAGCATCACTGCTATGGAGATTAATTCTGCACTATGTTTCACCTAATCCCCCATATCTCTCTTAATTCTCACTTCGACTCTAGGACGCTCGGCATATCTCTTCACAACTAGCAACTTAGTAACTTGCCTGTCGTCTCTGTACACACCACGTATAACTTCGACCATCTTTTTAAGTTGCTTGTTTAACTTCTTTTTGGGGTTCATACCGTCCATGATAATTTTGCCGATATTATCAGCATCAGGCATCTTAGTAGGCAGTTCTTTGTTAGCAAGGCACAATGCTTTACGTTTCTTACTCCAGCTCCTAGGAATTGGAAAATACGCCACTATCCTGACATCTACAGGCTCGTCATGATCAAAGCACCCGTCAAAACTATTAATTGCCGTATACCTGACTAAGTCCTCATATTGAGAAGTTTTCTTTGGCGTATAAGTAACCGTCCTAGTAACCCTAGGTCTAGCCTTGCCTACTGGCGGTCCTTCGATTGTAAAATTAACTCTCATATAACTCATTCAACCCAATCGTCATAAATTAATAGTTGTGGTTCATCATCGCTATCGCACAATGTGCTCATAGTATGATTTGGCGTCGGTTTTAATTCAGGAAACGATACGATTAAGTCATGATTGATTACTTTGTGAAGTAATTGTAAATCTGAAATATTTTTAACATTAATTTTATATGTTAAATCCCCGAATTTGTTCTTTGTTTTCATCAACTCAAAGCCAGCTTTTGCAAGTTCACTTAAATATTTTCTAGATAAGTTTCCCTCTTTAGATAATGGGCTCTTTGCAGAGTCTATTTCAAAAATCATCTTTTACAATCCCCCTACTAAAAGAATTACTAATGCTAATATTGCTAACAATATCGCTGCATATATCCAATCTGACATTATTCATCTACTTCTGAAATATCTATGCTAATAGGGTGTACTAGCTTGATTTTTGATGTGTTAAAGATAACTGGAATATGCCCAATAATATATTCAGGATCTTCGTTAATATTTTTGTGAAAAATATTTGACTCAATATCTGCTAAAGCACTGCTAAAGCAGGGAAAATCACTTTCTGTTTTTTTACTAAAAAAGGTATCCGAAAAGAAATAAGGATCGTTCATTTTATTAAAAATAGTATCTATATCGTCTAGCACCGCATATCTGAAATTTACGGTTTCAATAATTGATTTAATTTTCATTTTTTGACCAACTTTCTGCCACACTTAGGACAATAATTTACATCAGTTTCAAAGCAGTACTCGCCTAAGCCGAAGACATACCCCTGAATATAAAGCTGATTATGTTCAATATCTAATGCTGCCTCGTGGTAGTCCATATCGCCCATAAAGCCAGTTTCTCCGGTATATCTAATTAGCGGCTTAATGAAACCTTGCTCTCCATGATGACAATACGGACATTTTTCTTTTATTGCTAACATTCCATGTCCTCCTGCACTATCTCATTAACTTCATCTTTCAAATCAGTTAACCCAGTAAATGACATATTTCCTAATTTAGCTAAAACATGATTAACCAGATAACTAAAATGTTCACTATCATCTAAGAAAGCTATTGATGCTTGTTCTAGTAAGGGATCTAGTTTCTTTAACATAAATTTTTGTTGTTCATTCAGTTTCATAGTTTCCTCCCACATTTAGGACAGTATTCAATGTAAGCCATGGTGCTATATTCGTTATTATTTGTAATCACTGTTGACCATAATTCATTGCCATTTTTAACTTGCAAGATATGTCTGAAAGTATAATGAACTAGATCATCTTTAATTCTTTTTACACCCTTACAGTATGGGCATTTTTCTTGTTGTTTAGTCATCATTCAATCACCAGCTTTGCGTTTACTTTGTGCCAATCAGAATATGTTGCTTCATAGAAGTCTGAAAGAGTTTTATAACAATCGCCAAAGCAATCATCTTCTGCAGTGCTATAGTTCCACCTTTTATCAGGAGTAATGTTCATTAAACAATATTCTGCGTTGCTATTTTTTACAATTAAGCCTTTTGAGTCGTCGCTATTAGCTACCAACACATCTCCCAATTGCCAGTGTTCTTTTTTTGTGCGATTATCAACAATTTCCATACTTAATCCTCCATTTTGTAAAGTGTTAATCTTTGGCTATTTTTCGGTGCTTTTCTGTGATATGCAGGTTTCGATAAGTACAGTAAAGATTGTTTCTTTTTGTGATACTTTTCAGCTAAATAATCTGCCGTACCAAGATCAATGAATGTGTCCCCTCTGTACATTGCGTACCACTTTGGTTTTAGTTGGGTTTTACTCATTTTGACTTACCTGCCTTACTACTCCATGGAGCTTCTTAGCAACTTTTGCTGCCTCTTTCTTGTCGATAAAAATCGACTTAGCATATCCAGCCGAGCGACCTGTTGTGTCTAAGATCTCAACCATGTACATATCAGGAATTGAGTACCAGCGGTACTCTTTTGCATCTTCGATAATCTTTTCTAAATCATGATTTTCTTCAAGCATTCTGTTCTCCTAGTTATTAACGTCAATACCTAATAATTCAGCAATCTGTAAAAGAACATCATAATTTGCTTCTTTTAAATCTTTCACATTCATAGAATGCGACTTGTCATCTTCGGTTACCGTTACATTGTTCTTCAAATCATTAATATCTAAAAGAAAAGTCAAACCAGCTTTAATATTCTCAATTTCGTTTATCGTGTTAGTCCTTTCTAAACGTTCAAGGTTGATACCATCACATTTTGGTAGGCATCATCAAATTTTCCTCTTAATGCTTTGTTAATAATATGCTTCTGACCTTTAGGAGTTACCCAAGTTTGTGAGTATCCTCTACCCTCTCTAGTTAACCCATGGGTAATCCTAAATAATCCTCTTCTAACCATGCTTGTCATAGGAATATTCCAGCTATTTTTGAAACCTGATAAATATTTTTCTTCTCTCAGCAACTGGAATAGCTGGTTTCTCCCAATTACAAAGCCATTTTGAGTTAGAATTTCAGCTAATTCGCCAACTGGGATTGCATGATGGCTATATCTAATAGCCTTAGCAAAAACCACATCATCAGCATCTCTAGCAATCTTTGCTGCTTGTTTTGCATTGGTGTCTTTAAGCTCTTTTTTCTCAGCTTCTAATGCCTTAACTCTATTGCCAATAGTTAACAAGAAATTGCCAAGCTCCTGAGGATCGCTCATCAATTGCATAGCCTTATTGTCAGTAATATATGCTCCATCTTCTCGAATTGCTGGAAGCACTTCGCTTGTTATCCAACGCTTAAACTTCTTTGCGCTTGGCAATTTACTAGAAAGAATTAAGCTGTACATTCCAGACTCATTAATTACTACGGCTAGCTGACTTCTCCCCATGGAGTCACGAATCGTTACCCCATCTTTTTTGTCTTCATCGTCAACATGGTCTATCAGCGCTTTTCTTGTATTAGAATATCCGAGAATTGTCGCTACATCTTTTCCAACAAACCACGGTTCATTGTTGATTTTTAAAACTCTAATTTGATTTTTTTCAAAATCGAATAGCTGTAATTCGTTATTCATCTTCATCGTCCTCATCTTCTCCTAGTACAGTTTTCAAACTAGGAAACAAGTCGATGTCTTCTGGAGCAACCCCTAATTCTTCTTGAAGGAACATAACTACATTCTTCCTTGTTTCATCTAGTTCTTTGTTCACTTTGTCTTCTTTACCTAACTTGTTAAATACACTAGCAATAGCTAAGTCATCAACTGCTTCTAGTAAAGAACCAAATTTGATATCTCTAACTGATTTAGTTCTAAGTTCCAAAGCTTTTGCTGTTTGTTTTAAACATTTAATGCAATCTTCTTTATCAATATCTGCAAACATATGGCTAAAAGAAGCTGTATCAAATCCTACCCACCATTCGCCATCTATGTGCAAATTACCTGCATAGGTAACTCCGCCAATAAATTCTTTAAATTCGTATAACTGGTTGAAATAATCTTCATTGCCCATATTTACCTGATCTAGCCAAATGCGTGGATCGGTGTGATGTAGTTTAATATAACCAGTAAAGTACTTGCCCCAAGGCATATTCATCTCACAAACCATAATTCTTCTGTCATATACGACTTCGTTGTAAACTACATTTTTCATAATTATTTCTCCGTCATATCTGAATTAATTAATAGCTGCCCAATCTTTGACCAGTTAAACTCTGGACGTGTTTGTGGGTATTCTTGGCTGAGCATATCCGTGATACGCTCATATGCTTCTTGTTCTTCTGAGTTCAGATCATCAATAGTTAGTGTCGATCTGTCTTTAGAAATGCCTAGTAAGTAGTCAACGGGTACGTTGAAAAAGTCGGCTAGCTTTGACCAAGTCTCTAATTTCGGTTCACGGTCGCCCTTTTCATATAGGCTTATTGCTTGTTGAGATATGTTTAATTTTTTAGTTAAGTCTTTTTGACTTAGCTTTTTTTCTTGCCGAATTTCTTTAAGTCTATTCTTCATAGGTTACCTTCCATACTCCCTAAAAATTGCGTTACGTTCCTCTTGTGTCATCTGCGGTACTGTCTGCGACTGTTGTTGAAGTTGTTGCTGAACCTGTCTCCAATCAGTAACCTTTCGAACTGGCTTTACTGATTTGTTAAATTGTGGTTTAGGTGGTGTCATATCTAACACATCGTCATAGTGACTGTAGAACCAAGTTGATCCATAAGGTGTGAATTCAAGCGATATTCCTTTGATTTTTCGATATTTCAGGTAATTAGTGAGCTTGCTTAGCATTAACTCGTAAGTATGTGTTTTATCTGCTTTACGCCATGCCTTATAGTGTCGTAATGCACTTTTCTTACCTTGTTTTCGTGGATATAGTGCCCATAGCTTTTCAAACTCAATTTCAATGATTTGTGTTTGATTTAGTTCTTTAGGAATTTGAGCCTGCGCATTGTCAGATGCGCGTATATTATTATTTATACTTGTATTATTAATACTTGTAATATTCTCTTTAAACTTTTCTTTAATAGGGTGTTTAAAGTTTTCTTTAATACCCTCTTGTTCTTTTTTTGAATAGGTATTGTCATTTTCTTTAATAGGGGTATTATCTTTTTCTTTAACAGGAGTATCCTTATTTTCTTTAACGGGTTCAGCAACTGGATATAATTTTCTACCGATGATTTGGCTACCATCTTTTTCGAGATAGACTTTCAAATATCCTCTTTCTTTCAAGTGATTAATCCAGTTTGAAATAGTTGTCTTTGATTTGCCGTATAAATTAGCAAAGTAATTATTAGTAGCTGTGCAGTATCCGCTCTTATTAGCTAATGCTGTAATCTCACTAAATAATAGCTTTTCGTTAGCTTTTAGCTTTCTGTCGTATCTCACATTGGCTGTGAGAATTGAGTAGTAATTAGGCTGTTCATTATTCATGATTTCTCACTTTCTAGGACAATGCCTTTTCAATCTCCGATTCTATTTCTGGATCTTTTGCGTAATCTGGAATGCCATTAGATTGTTCTATCTTGGCTTTAGCTTGTTTTTTCTTGTTAGCATCTATAGCCATTTCTGTAAACTGTCTTACTGCTTCTCCATCAGCTGAATTTTCCTTTAGCTTTTCATGCCACCACTCAATTGGCACACTAGTTTTAGAATTTAGTCCCATCTTCTTTTGTTTATCGCATTCGGTATAAATGGTTACTAGAAATCTCTTTTTTCCGTTGTAGTTAGCTTGATACTCGTACAGTTGATCTCTAGTCATTTTTTGGGGTTTACTCGGTGTTGATTGCCGTCGTGTTGCCTTCTGATTTTGAGTAATTTGCTGTTGATTTCTTTGGTATCCATTGCTATCAGTATCTTGGGTATCATCAATTAAGAATAATTTGGCTAAGGCATATTTAACTGCGTATGAACTTGTAGCTCCTGATATTTGACTATCGTCCATTCCTTTTTTGTTTTGAGCTTCTCTAGCCCAACCTTGAACCTTAACCTCTTGTTCACTGTCCTTATACCTTACTGTTTCGACGAAGTAAATTCTGTCTCCTACCATTCGAACATCTTCATCAATAGTTAAGGTAGCTCCATACTTAGCAAGCAATGGTTTAAGCGCCTGCTCTATATCTTCTGCACTTCTATATCTATAATCGCCCCATTTACTATATTGGTTTTTTGGAGCTTTCAATTCGTTTTGAATTTGAGTTAGTATTGGAACTTTTACTTTATCTGCCATGGTAATTACTCCTTAGGTTTCTGTGATAATGCCTGTTTTAGTACAGCTTGACGTGCGTCTTCGGCAATCTCTCGTATATAATTGATCTCCGCTCCTGTACTTCCACCAGGAAAACTATCGTCAATTCTAGGCTTAAGTGAGTTAATCCAATTAATAGCTTGCTGATAAGAACTTTGCTGAAGAGATTCCGTAACAATCTTTTTAGTCCAATCACTGGCTTCTTTTTCCAGCTTGTATTGCCAAGTTTTGTATTCTTTTTCGAACTCTGCATGTTTACTAGCCATCAGTAGTTGCCCTCCATACCGCCAAAGTAATCCATAACTTGCTCCTTCCAGAGATCATCGTCTTGGTCAACAGTGGCTAGATATTCAATTACTTCTTTTTTGTCCCAATCAGTTTTTTCAACGAAGTTATCAATGCCCATTTCAAAAATTTGAGTAGTAATAAAGTGCTTGAAGTTATAGTAATCGCAACTACTGTCGCCGATTGTTACTAAGAAATTACCTTCAAATGCTGAACTGATGCCTTGTTCGGCTAATCTTCTTTGTTCTTCCAGTACTCTTTGTTCTCTAAAAGTTTTTGCTTGTTCTCGTGTCATAATCTCAATCATTGTGGTAAAATACTCCTTAGAATTGTTATTTTTAAATTTTAATTTTTTCTTAGTCGTTACTGATGGCAGTCGGTAACGGCTTTTTTTGTGTCATTACTGCAATTTTGAATTGCTTTTCGTACTCATCAGCAACTAATTGTGACTTATCTTGTCTAGCGAAAAATGCGTTGCTATTGCTGATTAATCTTGCTTCTAGCGTCATGTCTCTCACCTCCTTAAATAAATAATCTCCAAAAGTAGTAACTCAACATACTTACTGCTAAAATTCCTGTTGCAATTATTTCTGAACATACAATTGCAAGTAGCCAATCTGTCTTCTTCTTCATTTCTATCTCTCCATTTTTTTAACTCAGTCCAAATTGTTCTTTATATTGTTGTTCTGACCACCAATCAAGAAATTGTGCAAATCTCTTAGCTTTAATCCGGCACTGCCGTTTGCTTTCAATAATGATTGCGTCTTTGAATGGCGATACTAAACAATCAGAACGCCGTCTATACCAAGTCATATATGACCAGCTATATTTTTCTTGGATCTGCTTAGGCGTTAAAATCTGTTCCATTTTTTATTACCTCTAATTTTCATCAGCATGTTCAAGTTCGTACTTAATTTGATCCATTGTTTCTTGTAAATCAGCAAAGTAAGTAACGCCATCATCAATTTGTTTTGGCCAAAGTACCCAAGCATCTTGATCTGTATCAAAAATTAATTCGCCGTAATTTTCTTCGTTAACCTCAACTTTTACTGTTTGTGTCCTTCTGTCTTCGATAAATTTAATTTTCATTTTTTTGTATCTCCTTTACTAGTTTCCTAAATCTTGTAACTTTTATTTAAAAAAATGGAAGGCGAAATATTTAAAGCATCTGCTACACCAAAAGCAAACTCAGCTGTAAAACGTAATGTTCCATTCAAATATCCAGTTAAATTAGATGGCGACATATTCATCTTTTTAGCAAGATAACTTTTCTTAATTCCATGTTCTTTTAGATATTGATCTAAAATTTGGGCGCTATTCTCTTTAGTAAGACTTGGCATGTTTTCCCTCCTTTCAGTTACAAATATCTTGTAACTTTATACTTATATAATACTACACATTTTTAAAAATACAATACTTTTCTACATATTTTTTGTAAAAATATTTTAAAAATATAAAATTAAGTTACAATATAATTGTAATTTAGTTTAGGAGGTCAAAAATATGACCGATTTCAGTGATAAATTAAAACAACTTAGAGAAGGCAGAGGCTGGAGCAAAACTAATGTTGCTAAACATTTAGGAATTGGGCTTTCAACTTATGCTAATTGGGAATATGGCATCAGTGAGCCAGATATTCAAACTATTAATCAAATAGCTACTCTGTACGATGTATCTAATGGATACTTAATGGGTAATGACAACAGCGGAAATGAAGAAAATGAAACTAAATCCGTTGACTTAGAAAAAGACCCTGTAGTCCTTAGCTATGGTGGTCGCCCTGTTTCGGAGGAAGATATGGACGTTATCAAGGCGATTCTTGAAAGACATAAGAATGATGGAGACGTTCACTACGAGTAACTATGTACAATAATGATTTACTACTTTATATATGTCATTTAATTGAGGACCATAACCTAGGTGTTATACTTTCTCGCTTAGATGACAGACATTTTCGCTCTAGGTATCTTCCGCAAAAGAAACTTATTATTGTCAACACAAACTGGTGGAATCCACCAGAAGTACCTTTTATGGCTGCGCATGAACTCGGCCATTGCATTAATGGAGATAAAGGGGTTATGTACTATGCCCATGATTATGACTGGCAAGAACATGATGCCTTTAACCGAAACGATGACGCATTCAAAGAAGATCAAGCCGATTTATATGGATTAAATCTCATCTGGGATTATGCTTCTTCCCAAGGGTATACTTGCGAAGATCCTGGAGAGTTTATGTTACAGTTCGGCATTCCGGAAAGATTAAAGAAAGTTGTTGCTAAGAAGTTTGAAAGCAACAACGATTTACTATTTTAGTTTTTAGAAAGAATTAATAATTATGGATAATTACTTACCAAATCTTTTATTTTTAGAACTTAAAAATAGTGAGAATCAAAGAATTTATGAAATCGAATTAGACAAGGATAAAAAAGCTACAGTATCACTCAATGCAGTAATTTCTTTTTCCGATAAAATGCTAAAAGACTACAAAGAATTTAATTATTTAGATACTGCCTATGTTTTTCTAACTGTTGAAACTCCAGAAAATAAAGATTCGTTGTCTTATTATGTTTCTCAACAATATATTGAAATACCTGTGAAAGAACTAATACGTAACGGATCAAATTTTGCTCAGATCCATTTTACAACTACTGTTCAATCCAAATTAGCTATTAGAGATGAATTACGCTCTTTTAACAAGCTTAATTTCAAACTATCTTTAGCTATTCAAGGACCAGGACATGCCGGAATATCACTAGAAATTGAAAATGGGACGTTCTTTAATACAATGATTAATTTGAAAGGATAATTAAAATGGATCAAGAGTCTAATATTATTTCCTTTAGTAACGCTAAATCAGCAGATATTATACAAGGTACTCCTGTAGAAAAAACAAGTAGAAAAAGAGATAATAAAGGTGGAGGTGAGCCACCTATGGATAAAGATAAATATGTAACCCATGAAGAGTTAGGTCATGCTATTGATAATGTAAGTAGCAAAATCGATATTTCTACAGAAAAAATACTTCATAGAATGGATAATCATTTTGCAGAAATGCAAAATCAAATGGATAAACGTTTTAATGAAGTAGATAAACACTTTAATGATATTGAATTAAAAGTTAATGATGTTAAAAATACAGCAAATAATAATAAAGAAAAAATTAATTGGTTATTGTACACTGCGGTTGGCGGCATCATTATTTCAGTAATAACTACAATTATTTCAAATTTATTAACCAGATAAGTGTTCATATGTCATAATATATTTACTTGGAACATATAATTGATTCCCATTTATATTTTTGTTTGTGCTTTTAAGCACCAAGGCGTATCGAATTTTTATTGATACGTCTTTTTTTATAGTCCAACACTGATGACTTTAAAAGCTGATGTTAAGGTTAGCTCATAGGAGGATTTTATGAAAAAGAAATATTTAGTTGCTGCTACTGGACTTGCCCTACTTGGCTTGTCAATGTCAGCTTGTTCATCTAATAGCGGTAGTAAAAGCGATTCTGCTAAAACTTCCCAACAATCTAAGAAAAAGAATGAGGTTATTTCTCAAAACAAAGAATTAAGAAATAAATTCGACCAAATTAAAGTTGGTAACTTCTTATCTCAAGGCGATGGTGGTTCAACTACAGATGAGGTAAAGCAATTATTAGGTAATCCTACTTCAACAACTTCCACCTCTTCTAACGGCATAAAAGTAAAACAACTTACTTGGACTAAGGGTGCTGTTACAGTTGCAGTTCAAACTTTAGACTCAAATAAAGTAGTTTCAAAAGAAATTACTGGCTTTAAGTGGGGAAAGCGTGATGAAAAGCTTACTCTAGGAGAATTCAATAATATTGCTGATGGTTCAACTTACCAGTCTCTAGTAGATAAGTACGGTGAACCAGATGGCCTTCATGAAGCAAACGTTGCAGGTACTAAAATCACTAATGCTGTTTGGCTTACGGGAATTAAGGGCGATGACGGTGCTAGTGCTACTTTTTCATTTGACAACGATAAATTATCTTCAAAAACCCAAACTAAACTTAAATAATAGCTCAAACCAGTTAACGCTGGTTTTATTTTTACAGTTTCTATGAACATTAGTTCCCTTAGGAGGTATAAAATGACTACAAAAGAATACTCTATGAACTGCGTCCCTTTAAAAAATGGAAAATTTCAGTATAGACAAAGATACGCCGATCCTCTTTTATCTACTCCTAAAAAAACGGTCTTTAAGTATGCGTGTGTAACACTTAATAAAGATACTAAACAAGCTCAAAATAAAGCTCGAGAAATATTAACACAGAAAATCGCTAAAAAGCTTCATGGTGCTTCATTATCTTCTCAAATTACCTTTGGTCAAATTGCTGATGATTACAAAAATACAGCTAAAAAAAGACTAGCATATACTACTTACTACTCTAAATCAGGGTCTTTAAATAAAATTAGAGCATTGATTGGAGAAAATACCCTAGCTGCAAATTTATCAACTCAATACTTTAATCGTTTTTTTGACAATTTACTGTATAGAGATAAACCTTTATCTAATGCCACTGTTACCTCTTATAAATCAATTATCAATCAATGTTATGAAGAAGCTGTTCGACATGGTCTATTGTCAACCAATCCAATCAGAGATGTTAAAATTAATTATAGAAGTGAAGTACAAAAGCGAAGAAATGAAATTGAGAAAAAATATTTTGAGGAAAGTGAATTAACAGTTATTTTTGACGATATAAGAAAAGTAAATCGACCTGATATAGCAGATATCTTAGAATTTCAGGTCAAAACAGGAATGCGTATAGGCGAAGCTTCAGCGCTTCAAGTAAAAAACATCGTTAAACATGGTGACAACTACTATGCAAGAGTAACTGGTGATTTATACCAAGTAAGGAAACCTAAGCCTGGAACTAAAGCAGTAAGAAAATCTAAAGGTGCTAAAAACGCAACTAGTAACCGTGATGTTTTATTGTCTCCATCTGCTCAAAAAATAGCCATCAGATTGATTAAAAATAAAAAGGCGAATGATTATATATTTAAGAATAATCGCTCGCCTCAGGGCTTTTTTAAGCCTACAAAATTAGATCTATTTTTAAAAGGAGTGAAAAAACGGACGAAAATTGATAAAATATTCACAACTCATACATTTAGACACTCATATATTTCTATACTGGCACAAAAAGGTGTTCCACTCCAAATAATTCAACAGCAAACTGGTCATAGTAATTCAAGAGTTATTAGTCAAATATATTTACATATAACTAAGAAAGCGCAACAAGATTTTGCTAATAAGTTAAAAGAAATTAATTTTTAAAGAAAAGTGGTACTTTTGTGGTACTTTTACAAAAGTAACTGTTTATCTTATCCTTACTCTCACACGGGTTAAGAATATTTTTTTACTATTTCATGCACCAGAAACAACCGCCAGCAAAGATAGCTGTGTCATACTGCGTTTTTTCATTGTTATCAAGGGATTTAACGTCTTTCATAGTTTTCACTAGCTTTCTAAAAAAATCAATATTTATCAAAATTGTGGTACTTTTGTGTTACTTTTAGAAAAATTATTTTTCTATTTATATTATTGACTAAGCTCTATTTCTTATACAAGAAAAGTCACTTCAGAATATTAGTTCTAAAGTGACTTCTTTTTTATACTACTTACTTTCCTTTAACTTTGCTTTTCTTTCTATTATATAGGACTCTATATTTTTTAAATCTTCTTCAGTAGCCGACTTAAGAATAAAGTTCTTTGTAGTGGATCGTTTAACTATGTAGTTCTTTCTATCTTTATTATTTTCATCCCATTTTTTATTAGCTTTTTT